>FUFK010044596.1_pt1 | contig 21099 bp, 14 predicted proteins | sample 1021851 | NCBI WGS metagenome assembly FUFK01 (sample SAMEA51879418, study PRJEB19060) | metagenome
CGCCCCCCGCCCCCCCCCCCGGCTCCACCCCCCCCCCCGCCGCCACCGCCGCCACCGGCTCAGCCCAAGACGATCGCTCCGCCGACTCCTCCCCCTGCCCCAGCACCGCCGCCGATCAGTGCGACTCCCGGTGCCCAAGCTACTGGTTTGGAGAGTGCACAGCTGAAGACTGGCGGGTCTACGGTGGAATCGAAGCGTAGGGCTCGTGAAGGAGCCTCTCGTTTGAAGAAGAAGGTCCCTACCAAGCGCAGTACTTTGAAAGTTCCTGACACCAAAGGTACTGGTCAAGGACTTTCTTACAGTGGCAACATCTCTGGCTCTGGTTCATCTCTTAATATCAACAAATAATGAAAAGCGCACGGCAACGTTATCATGAACTGACAAGTGGCCGTACCGCATTTCTTGACATTGCACTTGAGTGTGCAAAGCTGACCATTCCAACTCTGCTCATGCATGAGGAGACGACGACCGACCACACTCGGTTCAAGACTCCTTGGCAGTCAGTGGGTAGCAAGGGGGTAGTGACCCTGGCATCTAAGCTGATGCTGGGATTGCTGCCTCCTTCTACTTCGTTCTTTAAGCTCCAGTTGGATGACTCCAAGCTCGGACAGGAGATCCCTGCCGAAGCAAAGAGTGAGTTGGATCTAAGCTTTGCCAAGATTGAACGCATGATCATGGAGAGCATTGCTGCTTCTACTGATCGTGTGCAGATCTTCTCTGCGATCAAGCATCTTGTCGTGACCGGTAACGCTCTGCTCTACATGAGCAAAGACGGTATGAAGATGTACCCGCTCAATCGCTATGTTGTAGAAAGAGACGGTAACGGTAACGTGACTGAGATCGTGACTCGTGAACGGGTCAATCGAAAGATGCTCGGTCCTGATTTTGAAAACCCCAAGCCCCTGCAAAGCGTCGTTGACAGCAGCGTGGGCAGTAAATTTGAAAANGATGTTGACGTCTTCACCTGTGTTAAGCTGACCAAGAAAGGTTGGACCTGGTATCAGGAAGCAGACGACAAGATCCTGCCTGACAGCTACGGCAAGGCTCCCAAGGACAAGAGTCCCTGGCTGCCCCTCCGCTTCGTGACTGTCGATGGTGAGGACTATGGACGTGGTCGTGTCGAGGAGTTCCTCGGTGACCTCAAGTCTCTGGAAGCTCTGATGCAAGCTCTCGTTGAGGGCAGCGCAGCAGCAGCCAAGGTGATCTTCACTGTCTCTCCCTCCTCTACCACCAAGCCCCAGTCCCTTGCTAATGCAGGGAACGGAGCTATCATCCAGGGACGCCCTGATGACATTGGTGTTGTCCAGGTGCAGAAGCAAGCAGACTTCCGTACTGCATTTGACCTGGCTGGTGTACTGGAGAAGCGTCTCTCTGAAGCGTTCCTTATTCTCAATGTGAGACAGAGTGAGCGTACTACTGCAGAAGAAGTACGCATGACTCAGATGGAGCTGGAGCAGCAGCTCGGTGGACTGTTCAGTCTGCTGACTAGCGAGTTCCTGATTCCCTATCTGAACCGCAAGATGTTGGATCTCACTGTTAAGAAGAAGATCCCATCCCTACCCAAGGACCTGGTCCATCCCACCATTGTGGCTGGTATCAATGCCCTGGGTCGTGGACAAGACCGTGAGTCTCTGATTCAGTTCGTGACCACGATCAGTCAGACCATGGGACCTCAGGCTATTGCACAGTTCCTGAACCCTGACGAAGCTATCAAGCGTCTTGCTGCAGCTCAAGGGATCGACATCCTCAACCTTGTCAAAGGTATGGAACAGGTCCAGGGTGAGAAGCAAGAGGCTATGCAGCAACAGATGCAGCAAGCTCTGGTCCAGCAAGCTGGTCAGTTTGCATCGGCTCCTGCGATGGATCCGTCTAAGAACCCTGAAGCTGTGGAAGGTATCACAGCTGCTACTCAAGCAATGCTTGGACAACAACAACCCCCCGCTCAACCCCCTAGCTAGCACCTATGGCTATTAACATTTCATACGACCCCTCTAATGATCCAGAGGCTATCGCAGCTCTAGAAGCTGAGGAAGCTGATTCTCTGGAGGTTGGGGAAAAGCTTGTACAAGAACAGGAAGAACTCCTTGCTGGTAAGTACAAGAATGCAGAGGAGCTGGAGAAAGCCTACATGGAACTCCAGTCCAAGTTTGGTAGTGGTGAAGAAGAAGCTGGAGAAGCTGAGGAATACGAAGAAGGTGATGAGCCTGTTGAAGGTGATGCTGAACGCTATGACGAAGAGGGCTACGTCAACTTCGAGAGCGTTGCAGACGCCTATGGTGATCAACTTGCTGATGCATTCCAAGAGAACGGCATTGACCCTTGGGCAATGAACGATCACTTCTATGAGAACGACGGTACTCTCACCCCTGAGATGTACGACGAACTCAATGAAGCTGGCTTCTCTGACGAAACCATTGACGCATACCTCGGTGGTCTCCGTAACCAACTCGGTTACGATGATGCAGGCGAGACCCTTGGTGACAGTGAGATTGCTGACATCAAGAACATCGCTGGTGGGGAGCAGGGCTACGCTGACGTTGTTCAGTGGGCTTCTGAGAACCTGCCTGCTGAGGACATCGAAGCTTTCGATGAAGTCATCAACACTGCTAACGAAGCTGCTGTCCGCTTTGCCGTGAAGGCTTTGGTGGGACAGTATGAAGATGCTGTGGGTCGTACCCCTGATCTTGTTACTGGCAAACAATCCTCTACCGGTGAAGCGTATCGCTCGATGGCTGAGGTTGTTCGCGATATGTCCGATCCTCGCTATGATACGGACGACGCATATCGCCTCGACGTTATGCGCAAACTCGAACGCTCTAACCTCAAAGTCTAATGGACATCTACGAAACCTATTGGGAAAAGGCTGAGAAGATCAACGGACGCCTGGCTATGCTGGGCTTCGTTGCTGCTGTCGGAGCCTACGCTATGACTGGACAACTGATCCCTGGCGTTTGGTAATGCCAAAAGATCGGCGTGAGTACTGGAAGCAACGCTACCAGGAACGCCGCGACTTCATAACTAAATACAAACTAGACCGTGGGTGTGAGCTTTGTGGATACAAGGCTCACCCTGCGGCTTTGACGTTTGATCACTTAGACCCTGCAGATAAGGCATTCAATTTAAGTGATCATACGAATCGCAGTTGGCAAAAGATTATGGATGAGATAGATAAGTGCAGGATAATCTGCGCCAACTGTCATAACATACATACTCATGACCGCGATTACTTCTCTGAGAGGTCAGACGAATAACTGGGAGCAGTTCTGCTCTTGGGTTACCTCTACAAACAATCGTCTATATGTAGGCTGGTTTGGTATCCTGATGATTCCTACCTTACTGGCAGCAACAACCTGTTTTATTATCGCCTTCGTTGGCGCACCTCCTGTTGACATTGATGGAATCCGTGAACCCGTTGCAGGCTCCCTCCTCTATGGCAACAACATCGTATCAGGAGCCGTCGTTCCGAGCAGCAATGCCATCGGACTACACTTTTACCCAATTTGGGAAGCTGCTACACTTGATGAATGGCTCTACAACGGGGGTCCATTCCAGCTTGTCGTTTTCCACTTCCTCATTGGTATCTATTCTTACATGGGACGAGAGTGGGAACTTAGCTATCGACTAGGTATGCGTCCTTGGATCTTTGTGGCATACTCTGCACCCGTTGCAGCTGCCTCTGCCGTGTTCCTGGTTTATCCCTTCGGACAAGGATCTTTCTCTGATGCAATGCCTCTCGGAATCTCAGGTACCTTCAACTACATGCTCGTCTTCCAGGCGGAGCACAATATCCTCATGCACCCTTTCCATATGCTTGGTGTTGCTGGGGTATTTGGTGGTGCTCTCTTTTCAGCTATGCACGGATCTCTCGTCACGTCGTCCCTCATTAGGGAGACTACCGAAGAGGTCTCGCAGAGTTATGGATACAAGTTTGGGCAGGAAGAAGAGACATATAACATTGTAGCAGCCCATGGTTACTTCGGACGTCTGATCTTCCAGTATGCTTCGTTTAATAATAGCCGCTCTCTGCACTTCTTCCTCGCAGCATGGCCCGTCGTGGGCATCTGGTTTACCGCCCTCGGCGTCTCCACCATGGCGTTCAACCTCAATGGATTCAACTTCAATCAATCCATTGCTACGAGTCAAGGTCATGTGGTGAACACCTGGGCTGACATTCTCAACCGTGCTGGTCTGGGTATGGAAGTCATGCATGAGCGTAATGCTCATAACTTCCCTCTCGATCTTGCAGCTGCTGAGACCACCCCTGTTGCACTCAATGCCCCCGCTATTGGCTGATGCGTAAAGAACACAAAAGTCCCTCTGGCGGTCTGACCGCTAAGGGCAGGAGATACTTCAAAGCGAAGGAGGGGGCTAACCTAAAGCCTCCTGCTCCTAACCCTAAAACTAAAAAAGCTGCTGGCCGTAAGAGGTCCTTTTGTGCTCGCATGTCTGGTGTCAAAGGACCAATGAAAGACAGCAAGGGTCGTCCGACCCGCAAAGCTCTTGCCCTTCGCAAATGGAAATGTGGCTAACAGTAAAAAGAAAAGGGATCGTAAGGATCTGACCATTGCTGCTTCTTTCGAGATTGGTCCTGGACACAGGGGAGCCATGAAAGGAAAGAAGATTTATGATAAGGGAAAGAGCACGACCAATCAGCACGAGAAGGAAATGTTCTTGAAGCGGACTGGTCCCCAGCTCCCCCTTGCTAAAAAGAAATCTAAAAAACGTTATGGCTAAACCCGGACTCTATGCTAACATCCACGCCAAGCGCAAGCGCATTGCTGCTGGCAGTGGTGAGAAGATGAGGAAGCCTGGCTCTGCTGGTGCTCCTACTGCTGCTAACTTCAAGCGTGCAGCAAAGACCGCTAAGAAGCGTAAGTACGCTAAGTAATTATGTGTACTGGTGTTGATCCTAAGACTGTCCAAGCTGCACAGAAGATGATGATGCAGCAAGGCAGCAAACCAAAAAAGAAAAAGCAGTAGTATTCGTACGTTCATCCCATTAGGGACGCATGCTGCCTAACCATGGAACGGGGGTTAGGTTTATCTTGTACGAACTCATGTCCATCAATCTTATTCGTTTCCTTGCATCACAGAAGAAGCGCGCACAGCGTTATCACACTGATGCCCTTCGCTACCGTGGTGTAGTGTATAAAGAGATCGACTGACGGTGTAGGGGAGGTTCGATTCCTCCCCCAGTCCTTGGCATTGGCCCTTACGAGGATACCCTTTGCCGTCTAGACGGTGGGATAGACCACAAAATTTGGCTACAAAATTTTCTAAACGTTTAGAGCAGTAAACTTTAACTACTCTTATTACAATGGCTAACGCTACCCAAACTGCGCTAGGCCGTGCTAATCTAAGCACCGGTACTGGCTACGGTGGTTCTGGCGACAAGTATGAACTTTACCTGAAGCTCTTTTCAGGTGAGATGTTCAAAGGTTTCCAGCATAACACCATCGCTCGTGACCTCGTCATGAAGCGTACCCTGAAGAACGGCAAGTCTCTTCAGTTCATCTACACCGGACGCATGGATGCTTCTTTCCATACGCCTGGCACCCCCATTCTTGGCTCCGGTGATCCCCCGGTGGCAGAGAAGACCATCGTGGTCGATGACCTGCTGGTCAGCTCCGCTTTCGTGTATGATCTCGATGAGACCCTGTCTCACTATGAGCTGCGTGGTGAGATCTCTAAGAAGATCGGCTATGCTCTGGCTGAGCACTACGACCGTCGCATCTTCCGCTCCATCGTGCGTGGCGCTCGCGCTGCCCACCCTGTGAGTGCAACCGGCAAGGTTGAGCCCGGTGGTACCCAGATCCAGGTTGGTACTGGTACTGGCACCAACGCTGATGCTCTCGACTCTGATAAGATCGTGGCAGCCTTCTTTGACGCTGCGGCTGTTCTCGACGAGAAGGGTGTTGGTTCTGAAGGCCGTGTGGCTGTTCTCAGCCCCCGCCAATACTACTCCCTGATCGAGAACGTTTCTTCTAACGCTCTCATCAACCGTGACGAGCAGGGCACCGCTCTGCAGTCTGGTCAGGGTGTGCTGTCGATTGCTGGTATCAAGATCTTCCGCTCCATGAACATCCCGTTCCTGGGCAAGTATGGTACCAACTCTACCATCGACAACGCTGGCTCCTTCGTGGGCGTTGACGTCGAAGCTACTGCTACCGGCGAGAACAACCCCTACGGCTCTGCCACCGACTTCGACACCTCCTGCGGACTTATCTTCCAACGCGAAGCCGCTGGTGTGGTCGAGACCATTGGACCCCAGGTGCAAGTCACCTCGGGCGATGTGTCCGTGATCTACCAAGGCGATGTGATTCTCGGACGTCTCAGCATGGGTACGGATTATCTGAACCCTGCTGCTTGCGTCGAGCTGCATGCTACCAGCACTGCTGGTTCTGCCTTCTGATTTTATTGTACTGTATTGGGGGTCCTTCGGGACCCTCTTTTTTTATGGCAACACCTTCCTACGCTTCGTCCACCGAACTGGATGCTGTCAACTCAATCCTCATGAGTGTCGGTGAAACTCCGGTCAATACACTTGATGTGCAAAGTCCTGAAGTCGCTATTGCTCAGAGCACCCTCCGACAGGTGTGTCGTGAAGTGCAATCAGAAGGCTGGGTTTACAACACTGAGTATGAGTTTCCGTTCAGCATCAACTCTGATGATGAAGTAATCATTCCTCCCACTGCTATCAGTGTGGATGTAAACCGCTACAAGCACGCTGATAACTATGATGTTATCCGCCGTGAGGGCAAGCTGTATGACCGCTACTCTCACAGCTATAAGTTCACGGGTATCGAAACCCTCTATGTTGATGTGGTGTGGTTCTTTGAGTTTGGCGATCTGCCTCAACCCTTCAAAGATTACATCACCGCACGTGCCGCTAGAATCGCCTCTGGGCGCATGGTAAGTGACGCTGACTCTATTCGTATCCTTCAGACCGAAGAGGCTACTCTGAGGGCTCTGGCTATCGAGTACGATACCAGCCAGGCTGAGTACAGCATGTTTAATAGCACTGACCTGCGTCAACCATACAATAGCTTCAAACCCTTCCAAGCTCTAGCACGATAATGGCAGCAGTAAACCAACGTATTCCAAACTTCCTGGGTGGTGTATCACAACAGCCAGACTTTATTAAATTTCCTGGACAACTGAGAACTTGTCAAAACGCACTGCCTGATGTCACCTTTGGTCTGGTCAAGCGACCAGCTGGTGAATACGTTGGTACGCTGGCTAACGCTGAAGCAGGTGGTGAATGGTTTGAGATTATCAGGGATGATGATCGTAAGTATGTTGTTCAAATCACAAACACTCCTGAGATCTTTGTATGGGACATCGCAGATGGTACCCAGCAGACTGTCAACGTGGCAGCAGGAGTAAGCCTAAACTATCTTGCACGTAACGTTGGTAGCACCAAGCCGATGAGCTTGTTGACTATCAATGATTACACCTTTATTGCTAATCCTGACAAGACTGTAGGTACAGCTCGTACCACTCCTACGTTTCAGGACAACTATGGTTTCGTTACTGTAGATGCTATCACGTACAACAGTGAGTATGTGATCTCTATTGGTAACCCTAACATCACTTCCACTACTAAAAATAGAGCAGCTACGTTGTCTGTAGTCAAGCAGGGTACCAGTAGTCCTACTTTTATTGAAGCTAACGATGAAGGAGACCATGTAGGACAGACTACATTTGTCAGTACTAGCACTGGTAGTGTGGGTGTGAAGTGTACTGTGACTGTGAACGGTAACATCGTTGCTACTCACAGCTCTGGTAACCCTACTTATCAAACTAGCTACCACGCTCAGGTCACCCTGGTTGAGACTGGTGAGGATGTAACTAACAATTCCACATTTACGGTTACTGTATCAGGTATTGACTACACTGTGACCATCACAGCAGTTGACTCTTATGAGAGCTATGCTGACGCAAACGCTGCAGTGTATCGCACTCCTCAGACTGCTAAGAAAGGTCTGCTGACTATTGATAGCCTGCTGGGTTCCCTGGCAGATGCCATTGAATCTAAGTATTCAGGCGTCACTGCTACCCCTACAGGTAACGGTATCTTTATTGATGGCGGTACAACTGCTGTCCCTAGCCTTACCGTACGTGGTGGAGCTGCAGGTGACTCTCTGTATGGCTTTATTGATACTGTCCAGAACGTTAGTAAACTCCCTATTTTCTGTAAGCACGGGTATATCGTCAAGGTATCCAATACTGAGAATGCAGGAGAAGACGACTACTACGTCAAATTCGTAGCTGACAATGGTGACATCGGTAGCGGTGTGTGGGAAGAGTGTGCTAAGCCTGGTATTACTGCTGGCTTTGACTATGATACAATGCCTCATGCATTGATCAACAACCTGGATGGTACGTTTACGTTTACCACCCTGGATCCTACCAATGCCAACACCCAAGGCTTCCCTGACAACTACTGGAAAGATCGTGAGGTAGGAGATGAGGACACCAACCCTCTGCCCACCTTTGTTGATCTGAACATCAGTGCTCTGTTCTTCTACCGTAACCGTCTTGGTATTGTGGCTGATGAACAGGTGGTCTTGAGTCAACCTGCTGGCTACTTTAATTTCTTCATCAACTCAGCTCTGACTGTCAGTGATGCAGATCCTATTGACATTGCTGCATCTGACGTCAAGCCTGCAATCATCAACCATGCTGTCCCCCTGCAGAAGGGTGTGATGTTGTTTAGTGAGAACGCCCAGTTCATGCTATTCACTGATTCTGAGCAGTTCGGTCCTAAGACTGCACAGCTCAAGAAGATGGCAGCCTATGAATGTAGTAAGTTCCTGCGTCCTGTGGATCTGGGAACTACAATGATGTTCATTTCCAACTCCTCTTCTTACGCTAAGGCGTTTGAGTTGGCAGTTCGTACTGACATGGAAGCGCCCCAGGTGCTGGAGCAGACCCGTGTTGTCCCTGAGTTCGTACCCAAGGACATCAATGAGGTAGCTATCTCAGCACAGGACGGTATTGTTAGTTTTAACAAAGCTGGTAGTGACATCATTTACCACTACAAATACTTCAACTCAGGTGGTAAGCGTGAACAGTCTGCGTGGTACACCTGGAAACTACAAGGTAACCTGTATCATGGCTTCTACACCAGCGGTAACTTCATTACTGTCACTGAACAGGGAAGTGAGTTTATCCTTTCTAGGCACGAGTTGGTTAGCGATGCTACAGATGAACGCAGTTACGTGGTTGGTGACGGTACTCCTAGTGACCCGCTGACTACTAGCCGTAAGTTTGAGGCACTTCTGGACAACATGTATGTGCCAGTTTCTGGTGATAAGACTCTGTCCAACGGTAACACTACGATCACCCTGCCTTACACGATCCAGAACAACGGTGATGACCTAGTCATGGTTGTGCTTTCTGGTAGTGAGGCTGGGTATGTAGCAGAGCCTGACAGCGTTAGCGGTACAGATGCTACCTTCAACGACATTGATGTGACAAGCGTCAACGTGGCTGTAGGCTATAAGTACACTATGGAGTTCCAGCTCCCTAATTATTACTACTCGATTGAGCGTGGTCAATACGACATTGACGGTGACCTTCGTATCAATCGATTTAACTTTGAACTAGGGGTCTCTGGTCCTCTGGAGTTCCATTTGGAAGCTCCTCAGACTGATACCCACATCCAGTTTGAGTCTGGTATTATTGCTGATATTAACAACTACAGCTCTATACCCTCATCCCTTTACAAGTCAGTTAAGGTTCCCGTTTACAAAAAGAACGAGAAGTACACTCTGACTGTCAAGGCTCCCGCTCCGTTTACCACCACTATTGTCTCAGCAAGCTGGGACGGACGTTATGACAACAGACGGCATATACGCCGGTAAGTACATCATTCCTTGCACCGCACAGCTAGCTTTTGATGTAGGTGAAAATCTGCGTTGGGAAGATAAGCGAGAGGTAGAACAGACTTCAGGACTATCTGCTACGGCAGCAGTCGTGGAGTCTTTCTACTGCTCTGCTTACAGTGTGTTCTTCACCGTACCCAACGGCAAGGCTGCCGGTGTGGCAGGTGTGACTCCAGACAACCGTATCTGGATGTTATGCACACAAGCTAGCGAAGAATACCCACACACATTCGTACGAGAAGCAAGGCGTTGGATCAACAGCCTGCCTGAAAAGTACCTCTGGAATCATGCTGACATGAGGAATGAGAGTCACATCAAGTTACTTAAGCTTCTTGGTTTTACGTTTCTCAAATACTACACATACAACGGTGTTCCTCTTATCCAGTTTATGAAACTATGTGCGAACCCATAACAGCAACAGCTGCCGTCCTTGGCGGTGCTCAGTTGGTTGGCGGGACGATGCAAGCTGTAGGGCAACATCAAGCTCAGCAAGCAGCTGTAGCCCGAAGCAATGCTATTGCTCGCCAAGAATATCAACAACAACTACAAATCAACGCTGCCCGTGACGCCTCAGAGGACCGTATCTACCAGTCCCGTCTGAAGGCTCAGGAAGCAGCACAGAATGCATACTATCGCCAGCTGGATGCCAACCAGGCAGAAGCTAACAGAGCGATGACTGCATCTCAACAAAAGATGCAAGAGCGTGCAACCGCTGGAGCCTTCTCTGCTGAGAGAGCTATGATTGCTGCTATCAAGGCACAGGGTGCAACCTTGTCTACTGGTAAAGCTGGTCAATCCTTCATGCTCCAAGCAATGGATGCACAGCGCACGCTTGGCTTTGAACAAGCTCAAATCGATCAAACTCTATTCGATGCTGCACGAGCTGCAGGTACTGAACAACGGGGCATCCTGTTGGATCAGAACGCTGCTGACGTGGCTGCATGGAATGGTCTACCCGCTGCTCCTCTTGCACCTGGAGCGTCGTTTACACCTCTCAAGCCTATCAAGCAACAAGGACCTTCTGGTTTGGCATTGGCTGGTAACCTGATTGGTAACGCGGCAAGCTCCGTCGGCACTGGCATCGGTACTTACAGAACACTTAAAGGCTAATGGCATATCAAGGTAGCGCACAGTCCATTGGATTCCGCAACCGCACTGTCCTTGATCCTTCCCGGCGTATGCGTCAGGAAACTCAAGAACTCGAAAGACAGGAGCAAAAGCGGATTCAAGGAATGGAGAAGCAAGCTTCTCAGCAAATCCGAGAAATGAGGCGTGTCAGCGATCTGCAGGCTTCAAATCAACAATACGAACTTAAGGCTCTTGCTAAGTTCAGCAACAGCATCAACAACCTCCTCCAGGACCAATACCTGGACATGGAGGTGGCTCGCAAAGAAGAGGGTATCGCACGAGGCATCCAGCTCCGTGCAGAGAACCCTGGTGTACGTCTCCAAGAGAATGCCGAAGTCGAAGAGGCTATGGCAAAGAACCGTGAACTCCACGGTAAGATCGAAGCAGAAGCTCAAAAGGCTCCCACCTCTGAGGCAGCAGAACGTGTCCGTTCTATGTCTACCTATGAGAAGATGGGCTGGCACATTGGTGGTCTCACACAGGCTGCTGGTGGTTGGGATGCACACCTTGAGGCTGAGCTACAAAACAACGAAACCATTCTTACTGATGCAAACGGTAACGAGTTCCAGCTGAACAAGTATGAGGGGATGGATCAGTACGATATGGCTGTGGGTTATCTGCAGTCTGAGTACATCAAAAACAACAACCCTTCTGGACTCAGCGCCAAGGTTGTCAATAAATACCTGACTGACAAGGTTCTTAAATCTACTCAGCTCCATCGTCGTGAACGGCAGCAAGGTTACAACGTTGAGAATGCAGAGATGCACCTCGATGCACAGGAGAACCTGCTCCATGTTCAACTCACTACATCTGACAGCGTCGATGAGATTGCTGAAAGCTTTGGTGTATGGCTTGGATCTGCTCATACCCATCTAGATACCCTTGGTTCTAAGAAGGGTGTGGGTCGTCGCATGGCTCGTCTGCAGCTCCGTCAACAGATTGATACTGCTATCAAGCAGAATCCTGAGCGTGCTGAGATGATTATTGATGCCCTAGAGAAGTATCAGCTTACTACTCCTGCTGGTACTAAGACTCTGATTGAGCATTACAATGATGAGTTTAGTCCTGCTAGCATCCGTGCTAAGGCTATGGAAGCAGACGTTGCTGATTACAGGCTGAGGACACAAGCTGACGAGGTCAAAGCCAAGGAAGCCAAAGAAGCTATTGAAGAAGCCTATCGTCGTCCTGATACTACTGCTTCTGACCGTTACAAACTGGCTGCTGAGTTCTATCGTAATCATCCTGACCAGCGTCAGATGGTGCTGGATCTCCTGGCATGGGAACCTGTTGTTCAGTCTAATGCAGACTCACAGGATCGTATGCTTGAACTCAAGTCTGAGTATGGTGTGAGCGATGGTAAGGATGGCATCACCATCCCTCTGTCAGCTGTTGAGGGTCTTAACCCTGACGTTATTGCAGAAGGCATGCAACAAGGTATCATTGCCTCTGAACCCTTTGCTGATGCTGACAGTGTTGAGTATGCTAACAAGGAAATCAAACGAGCTATTGCTGAAGTATCTAAAGAAAACAGCAAGCTTGGTATCAATACTGTAGCTACTGCTCGTGCAGAAGAAGCTGCTCAGAAAGAGGTAGTGAAGCGAGCACGTCAGATCCAACAGATGGCTCGTGAACAAGGCAGAACTATGTCTGATGAGCAGGCTGTCAGGGAAGCTGGTAGGTACATTGCTGAGGGTATTCTCTCTCACAACAGAAGCAATGGAAAAGAGTCTACAGAGTTTAGCCAGTATTACTTTTCGTCTGGAGAAGGTTTCAAACAGTTCGACCAACGATCCCAAGTAAACGCTCAGCTTGCCAACCTCAACCGCCAAAACACCATTCTTAAAGATGCACGAACCGCTAAAGCACAAGGTCAAAACCTGCTTACCACTAATCTTAACCTCAGCGTCAGTGATCTTAGTCCTACCGCTGGAGGTTACCCAAGCCCCTTTATCCGTAATCTAGCTGCTGAACAGGGTGTCACACCATGGGAAATGATGAACGCTCAGCGTTCTCTTAATAACATGGACCCTCTGGAACCTCCTCGTGAGGCTGTTATGCTGCAGAGCACGCTAGATAAGTTTCCTCGTATCAAACGGATGCTGTCTCAGAATCCTACCCCTCGTAACATCGAGAGGGCTCAGCGTGAGATGGGTCTGATCAGTGCATCTGGTATGCGTCGTGCACTTGGTATGCAGGAGTCAAGCAATGATTACAATGCATACAACAAAACTTCCTATGGTAAGGAGAACCCTGCTCTAGGTAAGTACCAGATTCTTTGGGAAAACGTTAAGGCATGGTCGAAAGCTGCTGGCTATCCCACACCTAGAACGCAGAACGAGTTCCTTAATGATCACGCTTTGCAAGAAAGGCTGGCTGATTGGCAGCTCAATAAATACATTAAGCAAGCTTACCAAAAGACCAACGATCCTAATGTTGTGATTCGTATGGTTGCTGCAGCATGGTATGGTGGTGATGGACGGATGGATGATTATGACAATCCTGAGATCCTTGGTACTAACTCGTACGACCCCAACATGCAACAATACACGACCTCTGTTATGAATCGCTACTGATGGAAAACGAAGAACTTACACTCGACTCTTTTACACCAGGCGATCCTTCCGGTTCCTACATGGACCCGGTTATGGAGTTGTCGGGGGAAGAGCTTCTTGCTGAAGAAGAAGAAAAGAAAGAGGCTGAGGCTGCTAAGGCAGCTGAGCCTCAAGGTCTTGAATTAGTTATCAACGAAACCGGTGCTGCCCTTGCTGGTGGTGCCGGTGACGCTGTTGAGAGCCTTGGTGACTTTGCTGAGCTTTCTGGTGACACCTTTAAGACTGGTTTCAATGCCCTGTTTGGACGTCCTATCGATGCCTCACAAAACCCTTTTGACAAGAACTACGAACCTGGTGATGCAGGTTGGCTTGATCTTCCTGATACTTGGAAGCCTGAGAACAAAACGGCTCTTGGAAAACTTGGTAGAGGCTTGGTTGAATTTGGTCTACTGAGCATTGGTACTGGTGCTGTAGGTGGTGTAGCCCGTGGTGTTGGCTATGCAGGCAAAGCTACAAATGCCTGGAAGCAATACAGTGCTGGTAACCGTGTGCTGCAGTTCGTTGGTAAGTCTGGCAGGGTAGCTGCTGACGGTGCTATGGCTGATCTGATCTCCACTAGCTCCGAAGGTGAGAACCTGGCTAACCTTATTGAAGACCAAGCCCCTTGGATGTCTACCTGGGTCAGCCAAGCTCTGGCTGTAGAGGATGATGACAACCCATGGATGGCACGCATCAAAACGACTGCTGCTGGCGCTGGAATGAACCATGTGTTCTGGGGTCTAAATGCTTTCAGAAAAGGTGCTCTACGCGCCAAACGGTCCCTCCAAGAGGGCAAGACTGTTGAGGAAGCTAACCTAGACGGTACTAAGGCAGCCCAAGAAAGTATTGCAAAAGATCAAGCTACGTTCAACGCTGAGGCTGATGAACGTCAAGCAGCAGCTGTAAAGAGCGGTGAGGTTGATACTCCTGATGCTGCTCCCCAGCTGTACGATGATGGTGATAAGGCTCTGATCGAAGTAGGTGAAGAAGGAGGCTTTGCTAACCACGTCCGTGACCTCATGGCTAACATGAAGGTAGGCGATGGACAAGCTAAGTCTTATATTCCTATCTTAACTGAGTCGTCCATGAGAGCTATCACTCGTGGTGACAAGAACATCAAAGAGTATCTCGAAGAAGCAATCGACAGTATTGCTGATGAGACCTTCAGAGAGGCTGAAAATACCTTTAGCCATGAAGAAGTCAAGCAGATGATCCTTGCGACTGCTGCTGATTTTTCTGAGATCATTGATGAAGGCGGTGACATTGCTAAGAACTTTACTAAGTACTTTGAAGAAGGCACCCAAGCTAACGCTCGTGTCTACATCAACAACGGCAACAAAATTGTAACTGCTTCTCCTGCTCAGAAAGCTGCTCTGCAGATCACTCTGAACTCTCTGGCAAAGCGTGTACAGGGCATTGCTACAGGTGCTGTTCACCAAGCTGAAGATGGTGTTTCTGTCCTCAAGCAAGGTGAGATGGTATTTGATGCCATGAACGTTGTGCTAAAAGAGCACAAAAAGATTGGCTACTTCTGGGGTCTGGATGGTAGGTATCAGCAGATGAACCTGATGCCTAAGGATCTCAAGGATGCTACTGAGCGCCGCCTGGCGGAGATTGACCAAGAAGCTGAACAGCTGACTGCTGAGCTACTGCGTCTTACTAAGCAAGGTGATGAGAAGAGTGTCAAAGCTCTGTTGGAGATCAACGCCCTGTCTGGCGGTAGAGTCCGCGTTATGGCTCAGATGCAGGAGTTCCTGCGTGCCCGCTTGGTCGGTGGTGAGATGGATGGTCTACAGATTCGTGGCGAGATGGGTAAGCAAACCCGCGCTACATTCTACAACTCCATCCTTGGTTCAATCAAGACTCCTCTCAAAGCTATTGGCGGTACCAACCTGATTGGTATTCTGCGTCCTATGCAGGCTTACCTTGGTGCTACAGCTGCACAAGGTATTAAGAAGATTGCTGGTAAGAACGTCGAGTTTAACGAGAAGGAAGCAGTGATTGCTGCTGTTCAACTTGATGGACTGGGACAGGCTTTTGCCGAAGGATTCCGTATGTTTAAGTACGCATGGGATCAAGGTTTGAACCGTAAAAACATGCCGTATGACGGTCGGTTTGACATTGAGGCTGACCTGCAAGAGTGGAAGAGCCTTGCTCCGTTCTATGCTGAGTATGGTACTGCAGCTCAAAAGAAAGCCTATGGTGCTCTTGACCTGGTAGTTGGTTTTAACACCAGCCCTCTTGTCAAGTACAGCCAGAACGCTATGGGTGCTGGTGACGCACTAGCACGCACGATCATTGGTCGGTTTGAGATGCGCCGTCGTGCTGCTCTGAAGGCTATTGATGATGGCGTTGACCTGAAGGATGTAAAAGAGATTGTACGTCAGACTGAACTGAACTTCCGTAACGAGATCTTCAAGAAGAACCGTGATGGTCAGTTCATTGTCAGTGACAAGGCCGCAAGGATGGCTGGTGACGAAGCTGCAATGACTACAGCCCTTGAGGGTAACATGAAAGGCTGGGAGCTGATTAGTCGGCTGCCTATGATGAATGCCTTCTTCCCCTTTGTTCGCACCGGCTTCAATGCCCTGAACCTGACGTTTGAGCATACGCCTTTGGCTGTGTTCCAACAAAAGTATAAGGACATCATGTCTGGCGATCCCAAAGTTTTGTCTAAGTACGGCATCCGTCCTGAGGATGCTGATGGTGCAAAGGCTCTGATGGAAGGTCGCATTGCCATGGGATCTTCGATTATGGCTATGGCTACCATCGCTGCTCTGTCTGGCAACCTCACTGGTGACTATCCTTACAACAAGGAAGATCGTGATGCCTGGATGGCTGCGAAGAAACAGCCTTATTCTTACCGTTTTAACATTGGTAATCAAGAGATCTATATCAGTTACAACGATCTAGAACCCTTCAACACCTTGTTTGCCATGGCTGCAAACGTCGTCCAGAACGCTAACACTCTGGGTGAAAAGGCTGTTGAGAACTGGATGCAGAAGCTGATCTTCATGACCTCTGCTGTGATTGTGGATAAGTCAATGCTTGCTGGTGTTGAAGACCTGGCTAGCTTGATGAATGCTGATACAGCTGAACAACGTATTAGGATTACTGGCGCTAAGTTTGCCCGTGCTCACCTGCCCTTTGCTGGTTTGATGGGACAAATTGGTGACATTTTGGACGCAAACCGTAAGGAAGCTGTGACTCTTGGTGAGATGATTGTCCGCCGAGATGTTGGTATTAAAGGTTTCCTGCCTAACCAGTACGACATCCTGAACAAGGATCGTACAGGTAAACCTCTTCAGTATGGTGCTGAGAATCCCCTTCTCCGTATCTTTAACACTTTCAGTCCTATTGCAATCACTAACGTTGAGAACGATCCTGTCAAGCAAGGCTTGGTAGAGATGCGATACAACATGCCTGCTATTCTTTCCAAGATTGACGGTGTCCCCCTCAATGCTTATGAGAAGTCTGAGCTTGCTCGTTTGATGTCTCAAGGTGACCTTCGTAAGCGTCTTGAAAGGATTATGGTTAAAGATCCCTACTGGCGAAAGGCTCTTGATGAGTACAAAGAGAAAAACATCTCCATTAGTGAAGGTGCTGACTTGTTCAAGATGAAGTTTTATGACCTTGTCAACAGAGAGTTCATCCGAGCTAAGGACATTGCTGTGACTCAGCTGAGAAGAGAGAACCCTGATCTTTATGATCGTATTGAAAACCGCCGTACCACCCAGAAACTCAGTCAAACTGGGCAACTGGACCGAATCCTTAATATGCCCAAGTAAATGGCAGTAACTAAAACTAGCTTCGAGTGGACTGCCTCCAGTTCACTCACACAAACTGTACCCTTCGAGGTTATTGCTGCAGGAGACATCGACGTTTACGTTGAAGGTGTCCTGCAGTTACAACAGAATACTACTTCTACTGCTGACGCAACGCACCCCCAGGTGGTCTCTGGTGAGATCACCCAAGGGACTGCCCTGACTAACTACACGGTTGCGTCTAATAACGGCTCTATTACGTTCAACGCTAACCTTACCGTTGACGATTTCGTAGTTATTGAGCGTACCACTGACGATACGCTCCTTGAAACCTTTACCTCTGGATCGACTGTCCGTGCGCGTGACCTGAACAGTGCCTTTGAACGGGTGTTGTTCATTGCTCAAGAGGGTGTCAACATCGCTAATGAGGCTCTTGCCCCGTCTGATGATGAAGATGACGCTCTGGATGCAAAAGGTGAGCGCATTAGTAACGTAGCAGACGCCACAGATGACGATGACGCTGTCAATCGCGCACAGCTTGGCAAGGTTATTACTGACGACCTCGTCGCAGGTGAAGGTATTGATCTCACTGATGTAACTGGTGGCACTAATTCTGGTAAACAGGTCACTGTTTCTGCAGAACTCAGTACTGCTGTCAACCCTGGTGTGGTAAAAGTCAATGCGACTTCTCCCATCACGGCTACTTACACCAATCCTGGTCAGCTGGATCTCTCTATTGAGAACAACTCTATTGACATCGGTAAGATCCAAACCGATGACATTATTACTCTGGCTGAACAGAACGCAGGATCTCCTAACCCTGCAGATACTAAGCTGTTTACGTCCAGTGCAGCTGCCAAACGGTTTGACACCTTGGTTCAAACTACCACTCCTAGTGGTTCTGACTACCAAGTTGGTAAGACTTGGCTGCAAAACGACGATGAGCTGACCCTTTCTATCTGGAATGGTAACACCTGGACCGGTATTGCGTCTGGTGGTACCTTCACTAACCAGCCAAAGGTGGTTTATGTGGATGCTAGCTCTGGTAATGACAACAACGATGGTCACCGGATTAGCCGTCCTAAGCTGACTATCAAGGCAGCAGTCAACCAGATCAACAATGATGCTACCTATGGTGACGGTAGTGTTGTTATTGTTGCTCCTGGTGTGTACCAAGAGGCTCTTCCTATCCAAATTGAGAAGAAAAACGTCTCTATCATTGGTAACGCCCTGCGTAGCTGTATCGTTCACCCCACTGTAGCCACCCAAGAAAGCACAATGTTTGAGCTGAACAGCGGCTCTTACATTGCAAACCTGACTCTGACTGGCATGAAGGCCAGCGGATCCCTGGGTAACTCTGTTGACTCTGTTCTGCCTACCAGTCAAGGCTGGAACTTTGCGTTCTACAACAACGCTGTCATTACCAAGTCGCCTTATATTCAGAACTGCACTAACTTCTCTGACTCTGAGATTGATAACAGCAACCTGAATGCTGAGAACCCTGCTGGTGGTTTGGCTGGTGACACTGATTCTGCTCCTACTGGTGGTGGTTTGCTGGTTGACGGTTCTGTCCCTGCAGTTGCTAGTCCCCTGCGGTCCATTGTTTGCGACAGCTATACCCACGTTGGACTGAATGGTCCTGGTATTCTGGTTACCAACAACGGTTATGTACAGGCTACCAGCAGCTATGCATTCTTCAACCGTTATCACATCAAGTGTCTGAACGGTGGTCAGGCTAACCTGGCTGCATCTACCACTGACTTTGGTGATCAGGCTCTTGTTGCAGACGGTAAGTCTACAACTGCTATCTTTACTGCTAACACCACAGCAAACGCTGCTGAAAACGACATCACCTTTACCGTTGGAGCCCAGACTGCTGGTTCTGGATGGTTTGGTGACACCACACGTCCAGGCACTAACATGCTTGTAGAGCTTGGTGGTACTATCTATCCAATCCTTTCTGCTGTAGCTAACGGTGCTGGCTGGGATGTGACTATCAGTCGTCCTGATCCTAACAATCGTAGCTCCAACCTGGGCCTTGATGCCGCTGTAGCTAGCGGTTCTACTGCTGAGTTCTTCCTGCGTTCTATGATCGCCTCTAGCGGTCACACGATGGAGTACGTTGGTAGTGGTACTGACTACCGTGCATTGCCTGAGAACGGTGGTGTACCGGATGAAACTAAGCAGATTACTGAACTTAACGACGGTAAGGTCTGGACTGCCGTCACTGATCACAACGGTAAGTTCAAGATTGGTGGTAACCAGACTGATGACCCGATCTTTGAGGTAGACCAACAGCTTGGTTTCGTTACTATCCCTGAAGGTTCTATTGCGTTTAACTTGCTGTCAGATCTGACGCCACAGCTTGGTGCTGATTTGGATGTCAACGGTAACGAGATTACAAGTGCTAGTAATGGTGATGTAACGATCAACCCTAACGGTACTGGTGATATTGTACTGGATGCAAAAGTTGGCATCGGAACGTCGTCGCCTCAAAGGGCACTTGTTGTCTCAGATGCTGGAGCGGAAGGGTTTGAGTTTTTCCCAGGAAGCAGCGATACGGGTAATACCTTAAATCACTACGATCGTGGATCATCTGCGTTTATTGATATTACTACTAACGCCGATAAACATATTTTTGGTCGCGCGGACGGCGAAAAGATGCGCATCAACAGCTCAGGGAGGTTACTGGTAGGGACAACAACAACTTCTGTCCACGGCGATAGGCTTATTGAAATTGGAAACACAAGCCGGAGTGCAACATTTCAAGCAATAACAACATCAACCAGTGGCACTGGCGGTATTGTTTTTGCCGATACAACTACTAATGACACTGGTGGTTATCGAGGAAGTATTCAGTATGCCCATAGTAGTGACTCATTGCGGTTTAATACTGCGGCAACGGAGAGGATGCGCATCGACAGCTCTGGCAATGTTGGTATCGGCACCGCATCGCCACTTGCTTTATATCGCAGCTTGTCTATTCACGGACCAGCCAATGATCAGGGTGGTGTTCTTGACTTGGCAACAGCTAATCAGTCTTCAAGAGCCTATGTGTTTACCGATTCCAATGGTTTAAGCGTTCAAACCGCAACGTCTCATCCCATTCTGTTCAAGACAAATAACTCTGAGCGGCTACGCATCGACACCTCTGGCCGCGTTGGCATTGGAGAATCCACCCCAGCTGCAGGTTTAGATGTAAAAGTAGACACTAATCCTGTATTAGCTATTGATCGCGGCAGTGCAAACACCGCTAACTTTAATCTTCAATACAACGGGACACTCACTGGCCAGCTTTCTGCCGCTAATGCTGATTTTCAAATTTCAGGTGTTGGTTCATCAACGCCAATAAGCTTTTATGCTAATGGCAGCGAGCGGATGCGCATCACAAGCTCAGGCGTTGGCATCGGAACGTCGTCGCCTAGCAACTTATTGCACGTTAATGGGCAAGCGCGTTTTGAAGACTTTCTTCGTGGACACTCTACTCAAAACAAGCTTTACATCGCAGACGACATTGCCTTAAGTGCAACTAAAAAGCTGTACCTTGACAGCGGCAGTAATTCTTATATTTACGAAGCATCTGCAGACAACATTGCTGTAGCTACAGGCGGTTCTGAGCGTCTACGCATCACAAGTGCAGGGCTTGTAAATGTTAGCGGTGGCGTTCAAGTTACTGAAAACGTAACCCCTACATCTGGAAGTGGTGTCGAAATTTTTAAAGCATCT
>FUFK010069122.1_pt1 | contig 21092 bp, 18 predicted proteins | sample 1021851 | NCBI WGS metagenome assembly FUFK01 (sample SAMEA51879418, study PRJEB19060) | metagenome
AATAAATAAAGCATAAACAGCTAAAACTGTTATCAAGAATATTACTTTATCAACTAGCATTCTTTATTGTCCTTCCGTTTAGTTTGATAGCTTCGATTATAACAGATACATCATTGTGATTATAGCACAACATGCAATCTATGCATTTTCCAGAACAATTTATTTCATCTGTTTTGTGTTCGTATTCGACGTTATTGAATACTTTGTGGAAATGTCTCGGTGGTTCATACATTACCTTGTTAATAGTAGGATTAGAATAAACCAGTATTAGATTACTAGGTAAATCCATACCATTAGCGAATGCTTTGTGATTGTCTTCATGGTATGCGACACGATTAACAATGTCTTTTCGTTTTGTCCATAGTGCAAAAGTACAATGTGGATTTTTACGAGCTATAAGAACAATGTTTCTAAAATGAGTATCGTTGATCAATTCCCCATGTGCGTTTATTCGAATGAATGCATGAATATAAAATGGGATATCAGCATCATCTAATATAGCTTTTGATAATGCCTCACTGTTGCGTTGCAATGCTGGTTGCATATTTTTGCGATAAGATTTAAGCATATTGTGAGAATAACAAATACGGCATATCTGGTTATCTTTATTTGATGCATTCATTTTNTGNCANAACTCATTAGTGACAGTATTAGTACTAATTGCGTGTAATCCGTCCAGTTTACCATACATTTTTGAAAGATGAATACTTGGCATTGTTTTTGTCCCTGAATTGTTACGGCATTGAATCGGCATATACTAAGCACGAAATGATAGAAATTTATATATGATAGGTGCGAAGCATACATGATAGAAAATTTTTTGATAGGAAAGATGGGGCCAAGTTTCCAAGGCTCGGCCCCGATTAAGGTTAAGCTACCAGAGATGAAACTCTAGGCTCTTTCGAGAATTTTTTGCTACTGTGGCGATTTGAAGCCGTTCCAGCTATTCCCACCATGCGACCAGTTGCTAGGCTCTGGGCGTGTCGTGCGTAGAGGACATATCCTCTTAGTAGGTAGGATAATCTGGTTTTCCAATTAACAGCGATTTTACCATTCTTGGATACTATCTCATCTTTGAACTTTACCAAGGTAGTTGTACCAGTGAAAATATTAACAGCCTTGAAAACGTAGATTAGTGTTCTATTTAAAGTTGCCATCGTGTCATCTCCTTATTGATAGCGTTAAGTTATGATTAATTGTATTAATTAAATACGGCCAGTTACTATAGTTAAAGGTTGGCCATTCTTCTGCTGTGTTGTCCATAAATTGCCCAGCTCAATAATGCTTTGAGTTAATGGAAAACTAAAAGTATTAACTAAAGTTTCTTGAATATTTAACGGAAAATTCACAAAGTCATTAGACATAGTTTGTTCTGTATTTTTGTTTTTATCCATGAAAGAAACTTCGCCAATAGCTGTCATAGTTTTAATAGTCATAATTAATGATCCTTTAAAAAGTTAAAATTAAGGTATTGATTAACGCCTAAATGGTGCGCGATAAAATCCACTTCCCCAAAAATTGGGTGCTCTTCACGTTTAAGAAATGGTATTAAATCGGTCTATAGGCGATGGAAAAATCCTAGGGCAGGTCCAGCTAGTGCGAGACAATGCTGAAGCACAAACCCCGACTCTCACGGGAAAACCCTAATAGCGCATTTAGGCACCTAGTGGCTTGGCTGAACCATCCATAACGGACAATCCATAAATAAGAGTATATCACAAAAATACATTAATTAAAACCCTAATAATCAATTTTTATAATGTTGCGCGAAAATGATAGATACATATGATAGGGCGCAGCCACAATATGATAGATTTTTTGCAAATGAGAATCATTCGCAATTAGACTAATACTAACTAAGTTAGCCTATACTAACTTTAGTAATTGATACTAATAAAGTTAGCCTATACTAACTTTGTTATGAGGGGTACACAATGTTATATAAGACTGGTTATGCAAAATCCGTGCCAATAAAGATTCATGCCAGAAAATCGCACATATCGGATTAGTTTAGTCATGCAAGAATCATGCCAAAAAATGATAGACTTGATCGGGTCGATTTGGTATGCAAAAACCATGCCAAGTCAGTCAGGCAGGGTGNGCGGTCGCCATGCCACTCCCCTACGTTATATATACATGACCATATAAAATTATAGAAAATCAGTTGTCAACCCCTTGATAATAAATAATAATGTATTTTTAGTACGAAAGTCGGAGATATAGGTAATATCTGTACCAATATAGTAAAAACAACTTGACAAACAACATAATATATGCTATAATCTATTTCTTAGTCGAGCATCAGCGAGACTATATACACAGTATAATAATATATACTATTAATTAGTATGTAAACAGGTGTAATATTCGTACTATTTAGTATATTACCGTGTATATGTAAATATTATTTGTAAATATATGCATTTTTTACTTGACAAGTGTTATATACTTATGTTATAATACAATTCTCATAAAAACTGCGTATATATAATCTTTATCTTGAGGGGTATGGGTTANTATACGACCTTCTAGGGTCCAGTGATTGCATTATAAGGGGTTGTAGGTTAGCAGTTACCTCCCCCTTAATTTTTTGAGGTGTAATTATGAGTAAAAAACAACTAGCTAAGTTTATTGCAGATCAAGTAGATGAATTTTTAAAAAAAGGTGGTAAGGTTAAAAAAGTACCAGAAGGTAAAGCAAAAGGTGTTNATGATAAAACAGATGCTAAACCAAAGAATTTACCTAGAGATAGACAAGGTAAAACAATAAAATTTGATGCAGATGAACGATCAAGACAAAATATAAATTTTAAAGAAGGTGGTACAACTAAGAAGAAAAAGAAAACAACTAAAAGTAAAAAACCTAGTAAATCCTCAGAAAGTTTGTTTCCTAAATCTCCTTATCTGTATGCAGAAGAACAGAAACGTAAATCTAAGAAAAAGGAGAAACTAAGCCGTAAAGAACAAATACGAAGAGGTATACCTAATCAGCGTATGATGGATAACCAAGCTAGAGATCAAGCTGATGAATTTAAAAGCATTCCTCCCTCACGGAAGAAAGAAGATCCCCCTGTATATCATTTTAAACATAAAAGAAAGAAAGAAAATCAAATGGACAGAAATGATCCAGAAGGTATAAATGTAAAGAAGGGTGGTTTAATACTACGAGTAACAAACAGAGGACCATTATATAAAGGTAAGAAGAGTGGCAACAAGAACTCGTAACTATCGTAAAGAGTATGATGATTATCATGCTAAAACAGAACAAAAGAAGCGTAGAGCATCTCGTAATGCAGCAAATAAAAAGTTAAAACCACCTAAAGGTAAAGAAGTACATCATAAGAATGGTAATCCTAGAGATAATAGGCGTAGCAATCTAGCTGTAATCTCTAAACGTAAGAATAGGCAGATACAGCCTAAAAGAAAACCTAGAAGATGAGAAATGGAAATAGTAGAATTAGCGTCAAGCACATGGCCCATAGCATTAGGGATCATTACTTTAATTATAGTATTAGCTAAAATGCACTCAGATATCGAGATCATTAAGGAGAAAATTCGTACCCTTTTTGACTTGTGGAATAGTAGGAAAGATAAATAACATGGCAAATTCACTACCTAAACCAGCCAATCAAAATACTAAAAAAAATAAACCTAAAGCAGCTAATCAAAATACTAAACAATCTACACCTAAAGCAGCTAATCAAAATGCTCCTTCAGGAGGTAGCGGTAGTGGAGGAGGTTCTAAACCACCTAAAACAATAAAACCACCTTACAATAAAAGAGCTTTAATAGCAGCTGCTGCTACATTAATAACTAGTGCTGGTCTTTTTAACTTTGATAAAGTAAAAAATTTTTTAACAGGGGGTAAAGATAAAAATCCTAGTAAAAATACTATAGATACATTTTTTAAAGGTCAACCTCGCATAGCTAAAAAAAGATTTATAAAAAAATTAGACGAACTTAATAAAAAAAGATCAGGAGATAGCCGTACCGCTAAATCAAAAGAACTAGAAGTAAAAAAACCAAAAGAACCAGAAGTAAAAAAACTAAAAGAACCAGAAGTAAAAGAATCAAAACAACCAGCGTTTAAAAAGCCTCCTAAAACAGGATCAGGTACTGTAGGAGATCCTGAAGCAATAGAGTTTAGAAAAAACTATAAATCAACTAAGACTACAAAGAGTAAATCAAAAGTTGTAAAAGAAGATAAACCTGCACCTAAAACTAAACCTAAAAAAGATTTAAAACCTCTTGAGCAAGGCATAAGAGAGTATGATACTCCTTTTGGTAAACTAGTTGTAGACAGCACTGATGAGGGTATGCGAAAAGAGTTTGGTAAAGGTGGTATGTATAAAGCACCGAAGAAAGTATATGGTGCTAGAAATGGTGGATTTACCAGAAGATTTAGGGGATAAACAATGTCAGTTCCAGGTCAATTAGCAGAAAAGAAAAAAGGGCGTAGTACTTATACAAGAGTAGCATCAGATAGTAGATCTAAAGGACAAATAGATTTACCTAGAGATTTTGCTGTAAATGTTCTACCTTTTTTACTTCCTGTAGGAGCATTAGCAGGTGTAGGTAGACTTCTTGCAGTTAAAGGTTTTGCAGCAGCATCTGCTAAGTATGGTAAAAATATTGCTAGAGTAGCTCAAAAATATTTTTCTCCTGCTCAACTGCGAAGAATGAAAACAGGTAGAGGCAGAGGTACTTCAGGAAATGTAAAAGAAATGGAAAATGCATATGTTAAATTTTCTAAACCTACAGGAACAAAAGGTAAGTCAGGATTAGAAAATATGAGTATGCAAAAGGTTACTCAAAAAGAAGGTGAAAAATTACTAAGTAAGGGAAATGCTCGTACTGGCACACTTAAATCTTTAACTAAATTTAGTGCAACTCTAGGCACTCAAGAAGGTATATCTATGGGATTAGATAAGGCACTTCCTAAGTCTGTTTCAGATAAAAAAACAGCATCNGAAGCAAAAGGAAAAGCTACAGTAACACCTACGCAAAAATCTAGACAGGCAACAATAGAGAAACCTACACCTAAACCAAAACCTAAACCTAACCGTAGTGTTTCAAGTCAAGATGAAATGGGTGGTGGTTCTTCTGCACCTAAACCAAAACCAAGACCCAAAGGTTCTAGGAAAGAAGAAATGGGCGATATGAAAACTGCTACAAATAAAGCAGGTTCTGAACTAAGTAAAGAAGCAGGGGCTAAAGAAAAATCTAAAGCTACTTATCAACCTAGAAAAGGAAAAAAGAAGTCAGAATCTAATGTGAAAGATAGTGATCGTTTAGGTATTAAACTTGCTCGTAGGCTAGGAGATAAAAGATCTGGATCACAAATGGTTAAAGATCGTATTGAAAGTGAAAAACTAGAGGAAGAAATGAACCTGTATCGAGGTGGTATGGCTTTTGGTAAAGGTGGTACATATAAAACACCTAAGAAAGCATACGGCATGAGAAGCGGTGGATTTACTCGTAGAGGTACATCTAGGTGAAGATATCATTAACTGAAAAAGAAAGTAAGTTCTTAGACGCTTTGTTTGGTGATGCTAACGGACACTTTCGTACTGCAATGGACATAGCAGGGTATTCTAAGAGTGAGTATCCTGCCAGAATAATTAAACGGCTCAAGGAGGAAATTGTAGAAAGAGCAGAGTATGTTCTTGCTGCAAATGCTCCAAAGGCCGTTATGTCTATGGTNGATATAATAGANGATCCTAGTGCGTTAGGAAACAGAGANAAACTAGCAGCNTCAAAAGAAGTGCTAGACAGAGTAGGGCTAGTCCGTACTGAAAAGGTAGAACACAAAGGCACTCCATCTGCTGTAGTTGTTTTACCACCTCTTAACAAAGACGAAGATGAAGAAGATAATTAGATGAAAGAAAAAAATTTTCTTATACCTAAATCAAAACCACAACCAAAACAAAACAGGTCAAATGCTACTAAGGCTGCTGGAGTAGCAGCAGTAGCCTTAACTGGAGGAACGGCAGTACAAGCACTTAGAGCAGATAAAGTAGAAAAACAAAAAAGAGAAGACAAAAGGCAAAAAAAACGCGACAAACAAAAACAACAACGCGATACTAGAATTAACAAAGACAAAGTTAAATTAGCACAAATTAGAGAAAAAGAATTAAAAAAAATTGATACCTCTGTATTGAATGACAAAGAAAAAAAACAACGACAGGCATTAATTAAACAACAGCAAAATATAGTTAAAGGATTAACAAAAACATCAGCAAAAGAATTAGCAAAGCAAGTTGGTTTACGAACTATTCCTTTTATAGGTGCTTTCTTAACAGCTTTTAGTAGTAAACCAGCAGGTGCAGGTTCTGCTAAATTTGGACCTAGTTCAAATGAAGACGAGAAATAAAACTAAACCGATACCAGCAGTAGGCACTTTGCCGTATGGGTATGACAAGGCTAAAAAAGGACAGGATAAATCATGCTATTATCCTGATAAGTTTGTACTCACTAAATTAGATGAAGCAATAGTACAAATAAGAGAAGGTAGACAACCAGTAAGAAAGGTTGCAGGATGGTTAGAAAATGAAACCAATCGTAGGCTATCCGCAACGAGATTACATAAACTTGCGTGGACTAAAGAAGAGCTTAACTCGCGTAGAGAAGAGCGCGAAGCCAACCTCACCAAACAACAAAAGGAGGTCAGTAGGCTCAAAAATACTGTTAAGCAAACAACAATCAAAGCTGAACAGGCAAAGCGAAGACTCAAGAAAGCACTTAATAAACCTGATCGTGTAGAGAAAGAGAACATAGAGTTTCCTGTAGAAGAGACAGAAGTAAAACAGGAGATTGCTTTTAAACCAAATCCAGGTCCACAAACAGAGTTTCTATCTGCTGGAGAACGAGAAGTATTTTATGGTGGTGCAAGAGGTGGAGGTAAAACCTATAGTCTCTTAATTGCACCATTAAGGTTTGCACATAAACCTACACATAGAGCATTGTTATTGCGTAGGTCGATGCCAGAACTTAGGGATGTTATCTTTCAGACACAACAGATATATCCAAAGGCATTTAAAGGTGCAAAGTTTAAGACACAAGAAAACACTTGGCACTTTCCAAGTGGAGCTAGAATAGAGTTTGGTTATGCAGAGAACTTACAAGATGCACTTAGATATCAGGGCCAATCATATACATGGATCGGTGTGGACGAGCTTCCGCAATATCCTAACTCAGATATCTGGCATTTTCTACGGTCATCGTTAAGAACGGTAGATACAAGTATACCTCTGCAAATGAGGGCAACAGGAAACCCAGGAAATGTAGGATCAGCTTGGGTAAAGAAAATGTTTATAGATCCTGCACCACATGGTAAAAGGTTTGTAGAAGAGGTTCGGTTTAATGCCAATGGACAGGAAATAGTATCTGGTATTAGCCGTAAGTTTATAGCAGCGTCAGTATGGGATAATCCGTACTTGACACAAGACCATAGTTATGTATCAATGTTGGGTTCGTTACCTGAAGCAAAACGCCAACAGTTTTTATATGGGAATTGGGATGTTGTCGAGGATGGAGCGTTTCCAGAATTTAATAAAGATATTCACGTTGTCGAATCTTTTCAAATACCTTCAGGATGGACAAAAATCAGATCTTGCGATTTTGGTTATTCTAGTCATTCTGCTGTGCTTTGGGGAGCTATTGATTATGACGATGTACTATGGATTTATCGTGAGCTTTATGTTAATCAACTAACAGCAGATAAGTTAGCATGGGCTATACTAGATGCAGAAGAAGATGACGGTAAGATATATGATGCAGTATTAGACTCATCATGTTGGGCAAAGCGAGGGGATGTAGGTCCATCTATAGCAGAGACATTAAACAGAGAGGGTTGTAGGTTTAGACCTTCTGACAGATCTGCTGGATCTAGAGTTGCTGGTAAAATAGAAATACACAAACGCTTACACATTGATGAAGAAACAGAAGAACCAAGATTAATAATACTAGATAACTGTCGTAATTTAATTAGTCAGTTACCTGCACTTCCTCTAGACAAACGTAATCCAGAGGATGTTGATACTAAGTCTGAAGATCACTTGTACGATGCGCTAAGATATATGGTGATGTCGAGGCCAATGAACAAGACAACAGCGTGGGAGCATATTCCTAAACAGCGTTGGAAGCCATCAGATAATATGTTTGGATACTAAATGAGTGATGATTTTTTAGATACTGATGAGAATACAGCACTAGAAGATGCTGATGATCAAAATCAATTTAACGATCTTCTAGGGTATATTGATAAAAAATATACGACAGCTAAAAGCTCTAGGTATAATGATGAGACACGATGGTTACAGTCGTACAGAAACTATAGAGGTATCTATGGTCCTGATGTAAAATTTACAGATGCAGAAAAATCTCGCGTATTTATTAAAGTAACTAAAACAAAAGTACTTGCTGCATATAGTCAGTTGTGTGACGTATTGTTTAGTCAGAATAGATTTCCTATAGGTATCGAGCCAACTACACTACCAGAGGGTGTGGTAGATACTGCACATATAGACCCAAAAGAACCAGCAGGTATATCTGAGCCAGAGATGCCAGAGGTTCCTTTAGTGTATGGTTTTCCTGGAGATGGTCTAGAGTTAAGTGGTGGAGACACTGCTGAAACACTCATGGCAAAACTAGGACCACTAGAAAACAAACTAAGAGATATAGAAAATTTACAAGAAGGTCCAGGCGAAACTCAATCTTCTATTACATTTCAACCTGCAATGGTTGCAGCTAAGAAGATGGAGAAGAAGATTAGAGATCAGCTAGAAGAATCTGCTGCAACTAAACATCTTAGGTTTGCTGCATTTGAGTCGGTGTTATTTGGCACTGGTATTATGAAGGGGCCGTTTGCTTTTAATAAAGAGTATCCTAACTGGAATGACGAAGGTGATTATGATCCAGTGGTTAAGACAATACCTAAAGTAGAGTATACCTCTATCTGGAACTTCTATCCTGATCCAGATGCAATAAATATGGAAGATGCTATGTATGTGATTGAGCGTCACAGAATGACACGATCACAAGTAAGAGCATTAAGAAAGCGTCCATTCTTTAGAAAGTCTGCAATAGATAGAGCTATCGAGTATGGTGAGAGCTATACTAGAGAATGGTGGGAAGATGATATAGAGTCCGATAGTTATGGTATGGACTCAGATGCAGGTGATCCACATACAGGCATTGAGCGTTTTGAAGTAATAGAGTTTTGGGGTACAGTAGATACAGAGATGGCTCTTGAGGCTGGTATTAAATTACCAAGAGAACTTAAAAAGCTAGAGGAGATACAGATAAACTGTTGGGTATGTAATGATGAAATACTACGACTAGTAATAAATCCATTTACACCTAAACGTATTCCGTACTGCTCTGCACCCTATGAGATTAATCCGTACAGTTTCTTTGGTATAGGTCTTGCAGAAAACATGGACGATACCCAAACACTTATGAATGGTTTTATGAGACTTGCAGTAGATAACGCTGTATTGTCTGGTAATTTACTTATAGAAGTAGACGAATCAAATTTAGTTCCTGGTCAAGACTTGACAGTATATCCAGGAAAAATTTTTAGGAGACAAGGTGGCGCACCTGGACAAGCAATATTTGGAACTAAGTTTCCAAATGTGTCAAGTGAAAATATGCAGTTATTTGATAAAGCCAGAGTGTTAGCTGATGAGTCCACTGGATTACCCTCATATTCATACGGTCAGACTGGGGTTCAGGGAACAGGACGAACTGCATCAGGGATATCAATGTTAATGGGTGCTGCCACCAGTTCTATTCGTACCGTAATTAAAAATATAGATGACTATTTATTACGGCCTATGGGAGAAGCATTGTATGCATTTAATATGCAGTTTGACTTTGATCCTTCTATAAAAGGTGACTTAGAAGTTAGGGCTAGGGGTACTGAGAGCTTTATGAAGAATGAAGTTAGATCACAACGTCTGATTACATTCTTACAAATTGCAAGTAATCCAGTACTCGCACCCTTTGCTAAGTTTCCTTACATTATGCGTGAGATCGGTAGAACTATGGATCTGGACGTTGATAAGATTACAAACAATCCAGAAGAAGCTATGCGTCAGGCAGTATTAATGCAACAAATGCAACAACAGATGCAACCAGAAGGTCCACCAGCAGGAGCAAATCCAAATGATCCTACAGGTGGAGGAGGAGGTAATATAGGTGTAGGTACTGCTCCAGGACCAGGACAACGAGGTTTTCCAACTGGAGGTGGAGCTAATGCTGGACAACGTAGACCTGCACCGCAACAAGGAGTAGCGAATGCACCCCAACCTAGCCAAGGCGTTGCTGCCACTGGTCAACCAACAAGACTTCAATGATCTATTTCAGGAGTATATAGATCTTAAAATAGAGCAGACAGTTAGAGAGTTTGAACAAAGTGATGTAGATAGTAGTATGTGGAAAGCTCAGGGTAAGTTGCATATCTTGAGAAAGATACGAGACATGAAGACTGAAGTTAGATCTACAGCAGAAAGAAACTGGAAGTAACAATGAAAAAAAAAGCTATACAATGGGGAGCAGACGCAGTCCAAAACTTATATGAAAAGTTTGGATTTTTTCAAAGAAATCCTACTCGATATATGAGTAAAGAAAAGGGTAGAGAGTGGCTGGAAAAAAACAAAAAAGATGCTTTAGAAGGTAAAGATAAAACATTACTACTAAGAGCAAAAGAAACAGCATCTTTAGGTACTGGTTTAAGCGATAGCACCAAACCTGTACAAGATATGTTTCTCCCTACAAAAGTTTTAAAATCTATGAAAGGTGCTGCTGGAGAAAAAAGAATTAGAGGAGAGAGTGGATTTGAGACACTAAAAAAAGAAATTGGTGATAATTTTGACATAGATCAAAAAGGATCTAAAGTTCAGATAGGAGTAAACCAAAATGGAGAAGCATTTCTCTTAGATGGAAATACTCGTGCTGCTGTAGCTGATAAATTAAATATTCCTTATCTTAAAACTGAAGTTAGATATTTTAATGGTGGAGAAAATGCACAAGGAGCATTTATGCCATATGACGTTATTCGTATGGCTAAAGATAGAAAAGGCGCACAAAAAAGTTTAGAGTTTGAAAAAGAATACGGAGAATACATAAAAGAAAATATGAAAGATCCTAACAAAAAACCATATTCTCATATTGGTCAATTAGCTCGTGAATTTGTACAATTTAACAGGGGCGGTACAACTATGAAAAACAATCCACCAGTAGGTTCTTTACCAGAAGAGGTAGCAGATGATATACCTGCAATGATCTCTGAAGGTGAATTTGTAATACCAGCAGACGTTGTAAGATATGTTGGTTTAGATAAGATCCATTGTATGATGCGAGATGCAAAAATGGGTTTAAAAGCTATGGAGCATGAAGGGCTTATAGTGGATGTAGATGAAGAGGGTAGACCAGAAGAACCTCAAGAAGAACCTAAAGGAGAAGTGGCTATAATAGATGTAGTCCAGATAGAAAAGGCTGAACCAATGGTAAAAGAACTTAAAGAGGGTGGTGTAGTTTCTCCTATACTTAATCCTGAAGAAGAAGTAAACGTAATGAACCAAGGAGGAATGCTGACACAAACAACAGCCCCTGATGGATCTTTAGTAGAGTTTCAAGAAGGTGGTATGGTTGATCAGATGGATGCTATGATGGCTGAAGAAATGCCACAAGAAGCTCCTGATATGGCTGAAGAAATGCCTCCTGCACAAACAGATCCTATGGCAGATGCACCTATGTTAAATGCTCCATTGGTTCAAGTTATAAATGATGTACCTCATGTACTAGCTTATCTACAAGAAGATGAGATTAAAGCACTACACTCAGCAGGTAGAGGACTTGATGAAGAAGGTAAACAACAATTAAGTCCAGAAGGTGTGCCAGTGTTTATAAGTGATGCTTCCGAAGCATCAGCAGCAGCAGATGCAGCAGATGCAGCGGCTGCTTCCGAAGCAGCAGATCAGGCTGCAGCAGACGATGCTGCTGGAGGAGTTGCAACTGCCGATAGCCCTAGTGCAATGGGAGGACCAGTAGGAGCAGATGACAGCGCACCAGGAGATATGGACGATGACTCCATGAAAAAGATGCAGGAAGAACTTACTAAAGAAGATAAAGAATCTTTAGATCCTTCTGGTAGTGACAGAATATACAAAGCAGGTGTAGGCTTTATTGATAAGATAATAAACAAAAGATTACAAAGTCAAGTAAATAGACCAAACCCACTACAAGGAATGCCACAGTATAATGTAGCTACTGTTGCTCAAGGTGGTCTTATGAGATCTCCTGTTTATCTTCAAGAAGGTGGTGCAATGATGGATGATGAAGATAATAGAGCTATTGATCCACAAGATCTTCCAGCAGATGCACAAAATCGTATGGAAGCAGAAAGTAGAATGCCTACCCAAGAAGAAGTTCCTGTAGCATCTGAACCTAATATTGCTTCAGATGAACAAGTTGCAGAAAGGTTGCCTGATTTATTTGATTCACGAACAGGAGAAAGATTTGATATTTTTGGTATGGAAGGAGGAAATAGAGCAGCGCAGATATTAGGTGAAGATCCTGATATAAGTGATGCATCTTTAGATTACTTGCGTCAAAACAGAGATATATTTTTAAATGCTAAAGATCGTGTAGAATCTGATGAAGGTGTTAGTTATGAAGATGTAGCTAAAGAACATTTTAATCTTTTTGGTAAAGATGAGGACAGAATAGGTGCTGAAGGTTTGATGAGTATGCAACAAGATCAGCCTGAAGAAAGTGTAGGAGATGCTGTTGGAGATATAGCAGGAGGCATAATGAGTCCTGACACACCTGCACCTACAACTGAACAGCAAGGATTTTTTACTGAAGATGAAAAAGACAGATTTGTAGAACAACTAGGAAATATAGATATGACTGGTTTTGAAGATGTTCAGAAAAAAATGGTAGCAGATACTTTTATAGAAAGAGAAGATGGATCTTTTGATCTTGACCCTCGATCTATTGTTGCATCTCATCTTGAAAATAAAAGTTTTGAGACAGCAGACGGTAAACCTGCTACACCTGATCAGGCTTTTTACAGAGAGGGAGAAAAACAAGGACAACCTTTACCTAGACAATTTAAACTTAATTTAATGGAAGCAGGTATTAATAATTTATCAAATCAATATGTAGGTGCAGAATAAAAACTTTTTAATCGGCTACCTGTTACCCTCTACAATAACGTAGAGCCACTAATAGCCCCATAGAAGGAGTAAAACAATGGAAACAACAGCACAAGTACAACCAACTAAAGTAGCTACGATGAAATATCGTAAGAACTCAATAGAAGAAAATGATAAAGAAATTGAAGAGCTAGAAAAAGCTAGGGCAGGAGAAGAAGAAAAAGAAGAGGTTGAACAAGAACCTGAACATCCTGAAGAGCGTACATTTAAAAAACGCTACGGAGATTTGCGTAGACATCTTCAAAAGAAAGAAGATGAGCATCGAAAAGAATTAATGACAATTAGGGATCAGTTATCTACTCTTACAAAGACACAAGTAAGGCTTCCTAAAACAGATGAAGAAATAGATGAGTGGGCTAATAAATACCCTGATGTTGCAAAAGTAGTAGAAACTATTGCTACAAAGAAAGCAAGGGAAAACTCAAAAGATATAGAACAGAGATTAGCTTACTTAACTGAAAAAGAACAGAGAGTTAATCGTAGAGAAGCTGAGACAGAGTTAGCTAAACGTCACCCAGATTTTGACGAATTAAGAGGTAGCTCAGAGTTTCACGAATGGGCTGAAAAACAGCCTAAAATGATACAACAGGCACTTTACGACAATGAAGATGATTTTGAAGCTGCATCAAAAGCAATAGACTTATACAAGCTAGAAAGAGAAAGAGATAGTGTGGATAAGTCTTCACCAAAAGAAGCAGCTAAATCAGTTGATACTCGTAGAAAAACGAGAGAACCGAATCAAGACCCTAAAGCAAAATGGTCTGAATCAAAAGTTAGAAAGTTATCAGGTAAACAGTGGGATAAGCATCAAGAAGAAATAGAAGAAGCAATCGCCTCTGGAAATTTTGAATATGACGAAACTGGTGCTGCTAGATAACTTTTTACTTGACAAGCATTTTTGTATATGATATAATATGCTTAAATGTTTCTTAGAGTTTTCTTACCTCTTTTCGTAAGACTACTAAGTAAACTCTTTCAATAACTCGATAAGTACAAGGTATACCGTTTGGCGTTGGCCCCTCGTAGGATACCCAACAATAAATGCCCCTGAACTTATATTAGCCACATATAGGAGAAAATCAATGGCTTTTAAAACCGCTGCTGGTTATGGAAACCTACCTAATGGTAACTTTTCACCTGTAATCTACAGTAAAAAAGTTCAGTCGGCTTTCCGTAAAACTAGCATCATTGAAGATATTACCAACAGTGATTACTTTGGTGAGATCTCTAATTTTGGTGATACAGTCCGTATTATCAAAGAACCTGAAATTACGGTTCAAGAATACGCAAGGGGTACGCAAGTAACTCCACAAGACCTAGACGATGAGGACTTCACTCTTGTTGTCGATAAAGCTAACTACTTTGCTTTTAAAATTGATGACATTGAGGAAGCACATTCTCATGTAAACTTTGAATCAATGGCTACTGATCGTGCAGGTTATCGCCTCAAAGATCAGTTTGACCAAGAGATTCTTGGTTATATGTCTGGCTTCAAACAATCTGCACTTCATGCAAATGCAGGTACAGCTAGAGTTGCAGCCGATAAATCTGGTACTGATCCAGTGTCTGTTGCAGCCGATGGTTTGTTAGCTTCTATGTTAATATCCAGAGCAAGTTTTGTTTCTGGTGGTGCTACAACAGACTCCATCGCTACTCACCCTGATGGATCTACTGGTGAAGCAACTCCATTAGAAGTTCTAAACCGCATGGCTCGTTTACTAGACCAGCAAAATGTTGACAGGGATAACCGTTGGGTTGTCGTTGATCCAGTTTTTGCTGAACAGCTAAACGACGAAAACAGCAAGTTGTTAAACAATGACTTTGCTGGTGGACAGAATGCAAATGACATTCTACGAAATGGACGCATCATTAGCGGTCTAATTCGTGGATTCAGAGTTTATCTGTCTAACAACCTACCTTCAATAGGTACAGGTCCATCAACTATCGACACTAACGGTTCTTCATCGCATTTTGGTGTGGTTCTTGCTGGACACGATTCTGCTTGTGCAACAGCTTCTCAGATCGAGAAAGTAGAATCTTACCGTGACAACGACAGCTTTGCTGACATTGTTCGTGGTATGCATTTGTATGGTCGCAAGATTCTTCGTCCTGAAGCTCTTGTTCGCGCCCACTACAACATCGCAGGTTAAGGAGGATAAATCATGGCTACTTATGATATGACTGATGCCGATACCGTAGGTGTAGGGGCAGACAGCATTGCGGTTTTACCACCAAAATCTGACAGCCACGTTGCCTACACTATTCAGGCTACGTTAGATATTGATGACATGGTTGCAAAAGGATATTCTGGAGCAGATGGAGATATCTTCCAGCTTCTAGAAGTTCCAGCAGGAGTCCTAGTTATCAATGCTGGTGCAGAAGTTATGAAAGCATTCAATTCTTCTGTAACGGCTGACATAGACTTTGCAGCAGGAGATGACATTGTTGATGGTGCAGATGTAACGTCAACAGGTTTCTGTGCAGCAGGGACTAACGGTCAAACCAATGTTATTGGAACTGGTTCAGCTTCAACTTATACTCAATTTATGGCTTCTACAGACACGATTGATGTTAAGTTGGCAGGAGCAGCACCAACAACAGGCAGAATTAGAGTTTACGCTGTTGTCGTTGATTGCAACGAACAGGGTGCAGAACCTACTGCCGCTGCTAGGGATACCCTAGCCTAATTGATTTTGGGGTAGTTCATTAACTTGGGCTACCCCTTTATCTTAATTTGGATATGACATGGCAACAACTTTTATTACATTAGTTAATGATACATTGCGTAGGTTAAATGAGGTTGAATTAACCTCTACTGATTTTCCTACAGCAACAGGTTTTCGCGCTCAAGTAAAAGACTCTGTTAATGCATCATTGCAAGAAATATCTCAAAAAGAATTTGAATTTCCTTTTAACTATACCTCTGCTTCTATAACATTATCAGCAGGTACGGCTGAGTACAGCCTTGCTACTGATTTTAAAGTAGCTGATTGGGATAGTTTTCGTATTGCTAAAGACGATAGTATAAGTGCTGATGCACGATTATTACGACTAATAAACTATGACACATTTATTGCCAGATTTTATGAAAGAGATGGAAACGCAACTTCATCAGATTATGCAAATCCTGTATACATTTATAGAACACTTTCTAATAAAGCAGGATTCTCTCCTATTCCAGATAAGGCTTACACTGTAAATTATAATTACTTTGCCTTTGCAAATGACTTAGTAAATGACACAGATACTATGTCAGTTCCAGATCAGTTTAAACACGTTGTTATAGATGGTGCATTGTATCACACTTATATGTTTAGAGATAACGCACAACAAGCAGCGATAACAAAACAAAAGTTTGAAGAAGGTATAGAGCGTATGCGTACACTTCTTATTAATAGATTTACTGATATTAGAGATACAAGAGTAGGGAGACTACTAGCAGTACCACATGGTTCGTTCTAATGACAGACGCTCTTAAAGACGTAACTGTATTATCGCGTGGTGGTTTATTTACCAACGAGGATGCATTAGCACTTGCAGGATCTAATCCAGGTGCTGCACTCCGAATGTTAAATATGGAGATCTCGCAGTTTGGTGGATATCGTAGAGTTAGTGGATATACCTCTTACGACTCAAGTTATGGAACAGTATCTGGAGTAGGTCAGGTATTAGGCATATGGATACTTGGTGGAGTGCCTTATGCAATTAGAAGAAACGATGGTGATTTTACAGGTTCACTAGGGGCTAACCCTTTTACTACTAGTAGTGGTAGTTCAACAATAACTGTAGCGCATACTAGTCATGGACTAGCAGTAGATGACAGAGTTATATTTTCAGGATCTTCTGCTGTTAATGGTGTAACTCCTAATGATGTAGAAATGACAGTAGCATCGGTTGTTGATGCAAATAGTTACACAGTTGTTTTTACTGATAATGCTAGTGGTAGTGGTGCAGGAGGAGGAAGCTCAGTAACATTTAAGGCTTTTGATAAAACACACTCGTTAGGATCAAATCCTTTTACAGTTACTAGTGGTAGTGCAACAGTTACAGTTTCACATACTGCACATGGATTATCTGTAGGAAACTTTGTTACATTTACTGGAAGTTCTGCTGTAGGAGGTATAACACCAAACGCAACAGAAATGGAAGTTGTAACAGTACCTGATGCAAATACTTACACTGTTACATTTACATCTGCTGCTACTAGTGGTGCTACAGGTGGTGGTAGTTCTGTAACAGCTAAGTACAGTCAGTACTACACAGTATGGAAGTATACCGTAACTGGTTTTACTAGAGTACACTCATTTAGATCTTCTATAGGTGTATCAAAAGTACGAGATACTTTTAATTCGTTTGTAGGAACAGAAGCAGTTATACTTTGTGATGGTACAAATACTCCAGCAAAGTTTGATGGTACTACGTTTAGTAATCATACAACTAGTGATGATGCAAATCCAACAGGTGCATCTTTTAGTACAGATTTTAAAAACCATCAATTTTATGCAGGATTTCCAACAACAGGACTAGGACCAAATTTATTATTGTTTAGTGAGCCTAACGTAGATAACAGATTTAGATCAGGTAGTGGTTCTGGAACTATTAATGCTGGTTTTAATATTACAGGTCTTGCAAAGTTTAGAGATGCTTTGTATGTATTTGGTAAAGATAAAATTAAAAAATTAACAGGGACATCTTCATCAGATTTTGTTCTTGCAGAAGTAACAGACAATATTGGATGTATTGCTACAGATAGTATTATTGAAATAGGTGGTGACGTATTATTTTTAGCATCAGACGGTATACGTCCTATTCAAGGCACTGCTAGAATTGGTGACGTTGAACTTGAAACTATCTCTAAACCAGTACAGCAATTATTACAAGCATTGCCTAGCACACATGACTTAGCTAATATGTCCTCTGTTGTTATTAGAAATAAATCTCAATTTAGATATTTCTTTCCAAAGACAACTACGGCAGCATCAGATACAGCAGGTATAATAGGTGGTCTTAGATTTGCAGATAGACGTATTGGTTGGGAGTTTGGAGAGTTACTAGGTATAAGAGCGTTTGTTGCTACTAGTGGACTTATAGATAATGTTGAAGTTGTATTACATGGTGATTTGAATGGTGAGATATTTCAACAAGAAAGTGGTAGTACGTTTAATACTGAAGATGTAACTGCTGTTTATGCATCTCCTTTTTTGTACTTTGATTCTACAGAAAAGAGAAAAATATTTCAACATATTACATTATTTACTAGACCAGAGGGTGAATCTACAATTAACTTAGGTATAGCATATGATTGGGATGATCCAAACGTACCAGACCCAACAACGTATTCTTTGACAACAGCAGGTTCGTTGGCTAGGTACACAACTACAAATAGTACATTTGATGCTACATTTAGATACGATGGCTCTACAAGTCCAGTGCTAGAGTCAAATATTCAGGGATCGGGTAGGGCGATCTCATTAGTTATAACATCAACAGGAACCCAAGCTCCCTATAGTATTAGTGGGTTTTCTATAACTTATCAAGATGCAGGATACAGATAATGGCAGGATATACCAGGCAATCAGCAGCGCAGATCGTTAGTGGTGAGGTTATATCAGCAGCACCAATTAACGCAGAACTAAACCAATTATTAGCAGCTTTTAATAACTCTACAGGCCACTCGCATGACGGTACATCAGCAGAGGGTCCACCTATAGACCGTATTGCAGATGCTGATCAAAATAACAAAGTTCTTATAGATACATCTAATGATCATTTAGAGTTTTATGTGCAGGTTAGTTCTTCTTCTGTGCAACAATTTAGATTACAAGATGGTGCGATAGTTCCTATAACAGATAATGATATAGATCTAGGTACAGCATCATTAGAATTTAAAGATTTGTTTATAGATGGTACTGCACATATAGACACACTTGACGTTGATGAGAATGCTACTGTAGCTGGTACACTAGACGTTACAGGTGCTTTAACAGGTACAAATATAACTGCATCTACTGCATTTCTACCTGATGCATCAGACGGAGCATCGCTAGGAACATCATCATTAGAGTTTAGTGATCTGTTCCTTGCTGATGGTGCAGTAATTAATTTAGGCGATGATCAGGATGTTACACTGACCCATGTAGCTGATACAGGTGTTTTACTAAACAGCACTAATCAACTACAGTTTGGCGATAGTGGTACTTACATACATCAATCTGCTGATGGTGTGTTAGATCTTGTATCAGACAGTGAAGTAGAAATAAACGGTACTACAATAGATATAAATGGTGCTGTAGACATAAGCAGTACACTAGGAGTTACTGGTAAGATTACTGCTGATGCAGGTATTGATATAGATAACTTTAACATAGACGGTACAACCATAGCATTATCCTCTGGTGACATGACAATAGATGTTGCAGGAGATATTAACCTAGATGCAGGTGGTGCTGATATAGTATTAAAGGATGACGGTACACAATACGGTGCATTTACTAATAGTAGCAGTAATCTAGTAATTAAGTCTGGATCTACCACTTCTGCTACATTTGATGGAGCTAATGTAACATTTGCTGGAACTGTAAGTCCTACTAGTCATTTAGATATGCCAGACTCTGCTATAGTAAAATTAGGTACAGGTGATGATCTACAGATACAACATGATGGTACTGACTCTCTCATAGCTAATTCTACAGGTACGTTAAAGATAGCCACAGAAACTAGTGGTGTTCCTGTTAGCATAGGTCATACAACTTCTGAAGTTACTGTAAACGATAACTTAACTGTTACAGGAAACTTAACAGTAAATGGCACACAGACAATCGTAGATACAGTTACAATGAATGCAGCTAATGCAATCGTGTTTGAAGGTGCTACTGCTGATGCACATGAGACTACACTTACTATAGTAGATCCTACTGCTGATCGTACAATTAATCTTCCAAATCAATCGGGAACAATTCCAGTATTAGCAGCAGTAAGTACAACGCAAGTTACAGCTACACCTGAAGAATTAAATATTATGGATGGTGGTACATCAGCATCAAGCACTACTATAGTAGATGCAGACAGAGTAGTTGTTAATGATGATGGTACTATGAAGCAGGTTGCAGTAACAGACTTAGCAGCATATTTTGACGATGAAATAACTGCAATGCCTAATCTAGTAACTACAGCAGCTACTACAGTAGGTGCATTAAATAGTGGTAGTATTACTTCTGGATTTGGTGCTATAAATACTGGATCATCTAATATTACATCAACAGGCACAGTTACCTTTGGAAGTTTGTCAGACGGTACAGTAACAATTACAGACATAGCTGATGAAGATGACTTTAGTAGTAATAGTGCAACTAAACTAGCTACACAACAAAGTATCAAAGCATATATAGAAGCTAACAGGGATGTTCAAGGTGTTCAAGCTACAGGTACAGAAATCAATACAAGTTCTGATGGTGACACCTCAGTAGGTACTACAGCAGTTGCAGGTAGTGATGGTATTGTCACTAACGATGCAGGTACAATGAGACAAACATCTGTAGATACGTTTGATACCTACTTTGCAGGTACAACTAAAACTTTAACAAATAAAACCTTGACAGCACCTAAAATAGTTGATGGTGGTTTTATAGCAGATGCAAATGGTAATGAAGCTATAGTATTACAGACTGCTAGTTCTGCTGTAAACGCAATAGAGATAACCAATGCAGCATCAGGTGGTGCTGTAGTTGTTGGAGCTATGGGTGACGATACAAATATAGACATAGACATATCTCCAAAAGGATCAGGTGAAGTAAACATAGCAGCAGGTAATTTAAACTATGCAGGTACAGCAGTCACGGCTACTGGTGCAGAGCTAAATATTCTAGACGGT
>FUFK010041209.1_pt1 | contig 21085 bp, 27 predicted proteins | sample 1021851 | NCBI WGS metagenome assembly FUFK01 (sample SAMEA51879418, study PRJEB19060) | metagenome
GTTGAAGGACTTGCTAATTCTAATTCAAAGTTTACTAAGTCTTCATCCGTATATCCTTGTGAATATAAGTGAACGACTGCAATCTTTGTTAACTCTGATATTATAATTCTTTGTATTCTTTCTACGGTTCTTGCAAATCTAACATCTTCTGCTGCGAGTGTTGCTTTACCACCGACATTTTCATCAAACCCTAAGAATGCTTTTGGTACTCTTAGTGATGCTAATAATTTATTTTTTAAATATTCAATGTCTTCGGTTGAATCATAATCAATACCACCTAATTCGGATATCTCCGTTCCACTATCTCCACCACGAACTGGCATAAAGAAATCTTCTGTTAAGTTTTGCATATTGTATTTTAAATTATACTCACCTGTTGCTTCGTCAATAACTGGAGTTTTTTTCATCTTGTTGATGATTCTTTGCATATAGTTATCAACCTCTGCTGGTGGTATATTACCGATATCAATCTTGAATACTCGTTTAGAAGGTGCTCTCATAATTCTATGAATTAACATAGCGTCTTCCATAAGTGTTAATTGTTTCCAAATCTTTCTTGTAGATTCAATCATAGATTTACCATATGGTAAAAAGTTACTATCATTTGCTAATCTAAAATGTGCGACTTGAAAGTTTTCGAATTCTACTTTGTTTTTAGAACTTGCAGCTCTTTGGCCGAAATATGGATGTGCTCCTTCAATTGATTCTAAATAGAATTTTGTATAATAAGGATTTTCTTCATCTTCTCCCTCAGAACGAACCACTTCATAAGGTGATAAAGGAACTACATTTGTAATACCATATTTTTCATTAATATCTAAGTAAAGGTAAAAGTCTCCATATTTAACCATATTACGAACCCAAGGCCATAGATTAAATTCTATGTTTAGTATATCATAAAATAAATTGTGTAGAATTTCTTTAATATTTTCATTATCAGTTTTGATATCAATTACCTGACCATACTGACCTTTCATAGTTGATTCGTCTGAATAGATGTCTAAAGCACTCGATATGATTGGGTCTGAATCCATAGATTCATAGTCTTTAAACAATCCTAATCTTGCAGCCATAACTTGATGAACAGTTGAATAACCTGTTCCTGCTACATCTAAATTACTATGTAGTTTAGAATACCTATCTACAAGATGACTCTTGACTTGATGTTGTATTTGGTCTGTATCGGCTATCTTTAATTTTTTACCACCGACATTTCTCACGATTACATTTGTACTAAATAATCGTCTCAGTCTTCCAAATAATGTTGTATCTGCCATTTTTTACCTCACTTTTATAAAAGCCAATCTAATGACTCTTTTTCTTTTCCTGTATCCCAATCCCAACTATCATTTCTGTTTGGCTCGTTGGCATTGTATAAACCCTCATTGTCCATCATACGACTGAGAGTCTTTTTTGTTAATTCAATTCCTTGAGTTTGTAATCTTAATGCTGTATCACGAACCCAAAGTCCAATAGCAAAAGACATTACAAGGTCATCATTGTATCCTCGCATTGCTTCTGCTCTATTATTTATATAAACGAAAGTCTGTAATTCATCAATCAAACGATTACTATGAACCACTACACTCTCCTCTCTAAAAAATTCTTCTAACTTACTAATAATTAGTGGTCTGGTCTTAGAAGTCGTTGAAAAACCCGCCACCATATTCTTTTCTTGTCTGTTGATTTTATTGTTCATTTGGTGTTGAACATCAACATATTTTAAATCTTTACTTGTATAAAATAGATTAGGATAATCCCTATCTATAATTTGTTGGATTGTTGCCCAACCAATATTATTATTCTCTACTATAAGTATCGCATCATTATATTCTGTTGCTATACTTACCAACATATTTCCAAAATCTTTGGTATTTATTCTACCTTTGTATTCTGCTACTTGTTCCAAGTTCTCAATATCAATCACGTGAAAAGCAGAATAGTCTGCTGAATCTCCACGACCAACATCTGCACACACGATATAATTCTTTGAGTAATTTGCAGGTTCCCAAACCCAACAATTACTATCAATACCTCGTTTTTCAATTGGGTCTTTACAACTTCTTTGTCGTAAGTTTTCCAATAGTGTTGCGTCAATCACACCTGTACCAGATGTCAAGAAGTCACAATCACATTCTTGAGCTGCTGAACTCACACCAAGTAAAGTATCTTGTTCTTTTCTCCACTCATCACCTCTATCTGGATGTACAGTCCAATGTAATCTGATTGGATTAAACATACCAAGAGCTTCTTCAGCTTCTACCCAAGTTTTGTGGAACCAATTACCCACACCATTTGGTGTTGACAATGCAATACATTGACCACCAGTGGTTAAAGTAGATTGTGCTGCTGTCCATATTTCATCAATCTTATCAATGAATGCTGCCTCATCCAATATCAATAATGATAGAGCTTCTGAACGAGCGGCTTCAGGACCTGATGATACTGCCTTGATTTGAGAACCATTACGATATCTCAAATTCAATTTATTATCCTCAACACATTTTTGTTTCAACCAACTCGGTAGATTTGCGTGCATAACACGAACTTTCGTTACCAAGTTTTTTGCTACTTCTTGTTTCGTTGCAATTACCAAGATGTTTTTATCTTGTTGGAAAGTCATCATCCACAAACTATATCCAGCTGTTAATGTTGAAATACCCAACTGACGAGCTTTCAAAATTACATTGAATCGTTCTTTTGTAAACTCTCCAACTACCTTTTCTTGAAAATCATACAATTCAAATGGTATCTTGCCTTGAATCGGGTGTTGTATCATACAATACTTTTTCATAAAATATGCAGGGTCTTGTGCACATTTTATATATTCTTTTTTGATTACTTCTTTTATTGGTTCTGCCATTAGTCTACTATTTGACCTGCCAATCTAACCGATGTAGCAGTCATCAAAACTCCGTATGTAAAGTATAACCATTTATTCTCATACCACTTTGGTTTGACAAGTTGTACTTTTTGCTCAAGAAGTTTGTTGGTGTCTTTTAGTAGATTAATTTGAGTTGTTTTGTTAGCAATCAACATAGAATCTATTGCAGAGTTTTCTTCAAAAAGTTTCAATTGTGATTCTAAATCATCCACTAAAGAAACATTCAAACTATCTTTTAGTTCTAATTCCTTAATCGTATTAGTGAATCCTAAAACTTCTTCCTCAGTAAAGGTGTAGGTTTTAGTTGTATCAACTTCTTGAGAAAACAATGTTCCCAATAATAATATGTAAATAAAATATCTCATATATATAAATATATACTACTTGCTAAACTTCTTCAAAAATTTTACTGCCTCATCAGCGTCGTCTGTTTTGACTGCCTCACCAGCTTTTTCGATTTGTTTTTTAGTAGTGGTAACTTTTCTTTTTAATTTAGCTACTTCTTTCTTGTTAACTTTTTTCTTTGATTCAAGAACTTCTACTTCTTTTTCAAGTTCTTTGACTTCGTTATTCTTAACCTTAATGGCTTTATCTAATTCTTTGACTTCTTTCTTTTTATTTCCACCAAAGAATAGGTTTAGTATCGCTTGTATGATATTCATTAGTTAGCTCCTTGTAGTTGTTTTTCTGCTTCATCGACCAATTGTCGTTTTTCTCTTATGAAATTTCTTGCGTCATCAATAGTTTTTTCAAATTCCTTTTCACCCATTTCCCAATTTTCTGATTCAAGTTCTGGTGTGTTGACACCAACATTATTGAACCATTCTTTTTTACCGCCTGTTTTTTCAAAGTCATCTAAACTTTGCTCTAAATCTTTTAATTGTGATTTTTGGTTTTCTAACATTTTTGAGTAAGCGTATTCTTTAAATTCACCCTTTACTCTTAACTTATTTTCATACTCTACTTGACAATCAAAACAATGTCCCATCATTCTCCAAAATTTATCGTCGAGTCGTTTCTTCATTGTTTTTTGACATTTAGGACAAAACCAAGGCATTCTAACTTTTGACATAATGTCAGTTAATTCTGACTTTCTTGTTTTACCACCAAGGTCTTCTTGTTTCTTACCCTCGTATCCTACTTGAACATACTCTTTTTCGTGTTCTCTTCCACTAATTATATCTTGTAATGCTTTATTCTGTCTTTCTGCTTCTTTTGATTTGTTCGCCATTATAACTCCTTAAAATCTTAAACTACCTAATATTTGATTAACTGGTGCAAATGCTCCTGTGAATTTGTATAGATTTCCTTTATATTTGAAAACCAATCCTTCACTCGGGACAATTGCATTTGCTCCACCGATAGCTTCTAATTTTTCTATTTGTATTCTTAATTTATCTAATTTTGCCAAATTATCTGGTTTTTGTAAATCTTTTAATGCACTTGCTACATCTTGTCTAATTTTTTGGGTTGCTTTGTCAGGTGATACTGCTAAAAACCCTTGTATATTTTTCAATATTTCTGCTCCTACTTGGAAGAACAATATTTCAAATGGTTTTATATTTTGTTTAAATATCTTTATATGATTCATCTTGTCTGTATCTAATACCCATTTGTTAAACTCTGGATTACCCTTGAAGTCTTTTCTGATTTGTGGTATCTTATAAGACTTATCAAAAAATGCCCAACGATTTACTAACTTGGTAAATTGGTCTGGTTTTATTTTTACATTAAATTGTTTACCTGCATTAAACACATACTCTTTCCAAAATGCCTCGTGATACTGACCTAATCTAGCTGAATCTTTTAAAGCATATTGTGATTGTAATTTATTTAATTTACCTAAAAATCTACCTTTTAGTTTAGCATAGTTTTGAACTTTAGGAACTCTTAAAAAGTTAGGTCTACCAATCTTAAATCTCTTTTGTATGTTTTGATTTACTTGTCTAATCATACCCTCTAACATACGAGCGCCTTCTTTTGAATATCCGATTTGTTTTCCTGTTTTATCATATTGTATTGTTCCGTGAAATACTATTTCAGCGATGTCGTAATCTATTACATTTGATGTTTGTGGATATATAACCTCTAAATTCATCCATTTGGTTCCGTTACCAAATACTTTTTTCTTTTGTGCGTCTGATAACGAACCGATTGCTTTTTCTAAATCTTTCATCGCACCTACAAATGCGGTCTTGATATTTCCTCTACCTGCAAATAAACTTGCAACTCCACCAACATTCAAAGATGTTTTACCACCATTTTTTAAATGTCCTTTGTTTCTAGCTGCTCTAAGACTATTACCTACCCAACTTACCATTAGGTTTTGTCCGTCAAGTTTTTCAGACACTCTGTCTTCACGATTAAGCTTTCCACTTAACCCTATAATAATTATGTTCTTCAAATCTGAAAATGTCAAATTATTATCATCAAATGGATGATTCATATGTCCATATGCTCCACCTTCATTCAAAAATACCTTTTTTACATCTTGAACAAAACTTTCAGATAGTTTTTCTTTTGTGCTTTTGACATCTTTAGTTATATCAGATTTATCTGCTAATGGTGTTTCTTTATCAGGTGTAGAGAAGTCTTTATCGTATAAATCACCATCTGCAGCCGCATCCTCTCCAAAATACTTAACAATCTCCCAACCTAATTCTTTTATGTTTTGATTCATTCTTTCTTTGTATTTAGGAAATGGATTATCAACTGAGTCTGTATTTTTTCTATTTTGATTGATTGTTCTTCCGTATGTTACGGTTTTTGCTCTGTCTTGTTCATAATCATCTGACATAATTGTAAATGCCATTTCCGCCGAATCTTTTATTGGATAGTCAATTAACTCCCAACCGATGTGTTCTGCGTGTTCGGGTGATATTCGAAAGTAATCATCCAATGAACCAAAAAAGTCATACATACCCTCGTCTGATAGTTCACTACCTGTAACACCATTACCAAGTGGATTTGATTCTTTCATCAATTGTTTTACTTTTGGTTGTTGAAGAATCTCAAATAATTTACCAAATCTTGATGTCATCATTTCATAAGTTTTTTTGTCAAAGTATCCAAATGTTTTTTTAAATATTTGTTCTCTTTTTTTATCATCAAACTTTGGACTACCTAATAGATTCCTAATTTCTGTTCCACTTGATATACCACTAACTTTAACGTGTGGTGCCTCATAAATATATCCGTGTGTTTCATATCCTTTTAAATTTTTCATATTCTTTTTAAAGTCTTGGTAATAAGTTAAACCACCCGATTTCTTTTTACCCATATTGAAACGACCTCTATCTTTTCTACCGACCGCATAGACCACTGCTGTATCTTTACCGAATTTTTTTAGAGCATTATCTGCTACATAAGGAACTTTTTCTTTAATGATACGATTACCTGGAACTCCCATTTTCATCATATGTTTTTTCTTTTCATTAAAGTTTAATGGATGTCTTGGTAATCTTTGTATGTCTGATGTGGTAATGTATGCTTCATCAAATTGTTTTGATAACGCATCATATACTTTCTTGTGATGTGGGCCAAATGGTTGAAAACGGCCTGGATAAATCACTACTACTTTTTTAACTTCTTTTTGTTCGTTTACTTTTTTATATCCACTACCATAAGGAACTGAAGTATTACCTTTCTTCTTCATTTTCTTAACCATTTTACGACTTGGTGAAGGAACATCTCCTGCACCTAAACCAAAGAAACCTTCATTCTTCTTTTTGGTTTTCTTTTTCATTTGGTTGATATAAGTACGATAAACTGCTGCTTGGGCTGTCTTACCCATTTCTCTTGCTCGTTGTTCCATAGCAACTGCTGCTTGTATTTTGTGAGCGTGTGTTTTACCACTACCTCTGATTTTACTTACTGATGCTTTTGCGTCTTTTACCGTAGCAAACTTTAATCCGTGTATTGTTCCTTTTGGATTTTCATCTGTGTATAAATCTGAATGTGATTTAGAACCTCTATGTTGTCCTTTTTTTCTTGGAACTCTTTTTGCTTCTCTTACATCTTCTGTGCCAGTCAATTCAAGACCTAAGACTTCTGCGTTGTCTTTTCGTTTTCTTTCAAACTTTTTTCTATCTGTGGCGTTCATTTCATCTTTACCACCGAATCCCTCTGTTTTGTGAAATGGGTGTTCATCTTCAACACCCTTTCTATCTGAATCAGGTTCTACTGATGATTTTTTTGTGGTTTTACTTGGTAATAACTTTTTGTCATTTTTGATTTTTCTGAATTTTAATGCAGGACGACCATTAATTAATAAATCACCTTTCTCATTGTAAGTGATTGACTTAACTTTTACTCGTTTGTTTTTAAACCTACCCATTAAAATATTATCACCGACTTTTATATCTAAATCTGGTGATTCATTTAGGAAAGGTTTAACTAACCATTCTGTTAGTTTAGTTTTCATAACTCTCCTACCAAGTTCTACAAGCCCAATATCTTGCCTTATGTTTTGGTCCTGGATTATCGCAATTGTGTCTTGCTCTAAAATTCTTTCTTGCTTTAGGGTTTGATTTTCTGATTCTCATTGTTCCACCTTTAGCGTCTCCACCTTGACCAAAGTTTACTTTAACAACATTTCCTTTTGGATTCTTTACATACACTTTAAACTTTTTGGCATCACCTTGCATAATTTTATTCAGTTTTACTTTACGACCTTGATACTCTGCTTCTTGTAAATTTTTATCAGTAATAAATTCAAATGTATATCCGTATCCTTTACCATTTTCCTCATAGTAAATCTCAACATCTTCTTTTACACAATTAGGCACCATTCTATCACCTTTCTTCTTCATACCAACCTGTTTGTATCCTACCCAACAAGTTCCTCTTGCTTCATTCATAGTATTCTCCATATACATATCTTTAACATCTTTCCAATTAATATCTCCCAACAAGTGTTCTGGTTTGTGTCTCATCATACCTCTGACTTTACCTGGTTTGAAGTCTCTACTATGTGGAACAACATCAATACCTCTATCATCCACTTGATTAGCGTGAAAACGATTGTATCCATCTTTTTTTGATTTTGTAATCACTACAAAACCATCACCTCTTGTTACCAAGTTGTCCAAGTCTTTAGCGGTTTTTTTATCCATCTTACCACTTTTTACTTTAGATAGTAATTGTTTTAGACTTTTCACTACTTACCTTTTTTCCAACTACCACCGGCTGCTTTATATTGTTTTGCTGCCCAAGCATTTGCATAAGCTGATGGATAAACATCAAACTTTTTCTTTGCTTGTGATTTGTAATAAGACCATTTGGAAGGATTTGTAGGAACATTCTTTTCTAAGAACATTTCTAATTGTCTTTCAACTACAACTTCTTTCACTGTTTCTTTTACTAATGATTTTAAGTTCATCATACTCTCCTGTTTTTTTCGTCCTGCACAATGTGCCTTTTGTGAAAACCCTTTTGGGTTGTTACAATCAATACTTCGTTTATACTTCTGACTCCAATCTTCTTTATAAACTTCAAATGCTTTGTCCTTTACTTTTCTCATTTCACTTGACGATAATCTTTTTTTCTTTTTACCAATCTCTCTTGGTTCGTCCAAGTGTTTTGCAAATTCTTGTATCTTCATATCTATCTCGGTGGTTTGGAATCCCAAGGCCCCCAATGTCCTGTGTCTACCATTTTCTTTGCTGCTTCTGCAGGTGTATAAAAATGATTTTTATATCCACTAACTGGTATTCCACCTAATTCATAATATTTCTTTTTAGTGGTTGCAATTTTTTTACCATTAGAAAAATCTAATATTGCNCCACCTTTTTCTANCCAACAATGNCCAAAAGGTTTTTTATCACTTGCTAANAAAGCAACTCCGTGNCANAACTTAAAATNATTGTCTCCCATTTTGGTAATGATAAAATTACCATTTGCTTGATAACAATCTCCAGCCATTATGCACCTGTCTTACTCATTACTGGCTTTTTACCTTTACTTCTTTGTTTACCTTTCTTAGCATCACCTGCTTTCTTTTGGTCTCGTCTTTTACGACGAACAAATGCTGCTCTACCTTTCGGGCCAAGTTTACGAGCTTTCTCGGCACTTAAACAAGCTGCGTAGGCACCACCTTCTTTTCCACCACCACACTTACCTAACTTTTGTCCGTCTGAACCATATCTGTCCCAACCACCTTTGGTTGTTCCACCTGCTCCACCTTTACCGAACCATTTTCTTAGGTCTTCGTTTGTGATGTAACCACAATCAATACAACGACTATCGTCAATTAATTCTGTGATTGCTTCTCTTATTATCTGTCTTACTTGACTCATTGTTATCTAAATAAATCTACTTGAACGTGTGTACTTGCGCTTACATAACTCAATGATATTGGATACATTGTTCCTGTTACCAATCCTTTTGCGTTATAAGCTCCACCCTCAGCTAATGAACCACTAAAACTATTTAATGATTCAACATTACTTTGTGATGCTACCATAAAGTGTGTTGATAGTGCTTCACCTTGTGAACCTGTTGCTTCATAAATTGCATTTGCTGTTCCACCAACGTGTTTAAGTAATCTCGTGATAGTTTCGTTTTTTACTAATCTATCTACTGACTTTGTTCTACTGACGAATGAACTTGCTTGTGTTCCTGATACATCTTTTACTGCCATTTTTTATCTCCTATACTGATAATGCTCGTTTAAACCAACCGAACAAGAACCTCTCTTGTTCAGGTTTCCTATTTACCAAATCATAGTAATGTTTCAATCTGTAACAACGAACTCTTTCTATTGAAGGTTTGTATGTGTCGATTGCTGCTTGTGTTCCAGGACCAAATCCACCATCCACTGCGATGTCTGCTCCTTTTGCATTACATGCTCTTTGTAAAATCTTTACTGCTGTTCCATACCCTTGATTAACACACATATCAAAATGTATATGTCTTAAATGTTCTGGCAATTTCTCAGCTTTATATCTATCCCAATAATCTTTTTTGTAGATTTCCTTTGCTTCTTCTTTTGTAAGATTTTTAATATCTACATCTGGATAAAATCTTTTTGCTATACCGAAGTTTGTTTCACCACCTAAATCTTTTGGGTCGTGAACATATCCACCTTCGTGTTCTAAAGTTATTTCAATTATTTCATCAAAAGTTGTTAACATTATTTTTTCCCTAATATTTTATTTTTTCTTATCCAAGACAAACCTCGTTTGTTTTTTATTGGTTGTTTGATAAATTTACTTAATCCTTGTCTAACCAACATATTAAATCTTNTTTGTGCTGCTTTNTCATCTTGATAATCATTATTATCTACAATCATAAAGTTACTTGAACCAAACAATCCTTGAAATCCACCAATATTTTGATTTACTGCTCTGTGTGAATCTCTAACTATTTTTTCTGGCAATACCCTATCACGATTTTCGTTTCTTTGTAATGCCACTTCTAATGTAGTGTTGACGAAAATCATATAAGTATCATATCCGACTGCTTCTAATTCCTTCTTTTCTGCTGCAATTTTTTTAAAATCATCACCTGTTCCATCAATAATCATACCAAGTCTTCCGTCTTGATATAATTTTCTTCTTTGACCTGTTAAAGCTTTAGCAAAACTTCTTAACCCACTATACTTTGGGTCTTTTGGATTGGTAAGATTTGCAAATACTTCGTCTGGCAATGCGTCTAAATCGGTTCCGAATCCAAATTTGTTCAACAAATACTTTAATTCTTTGTCTGAATTGACCATTTTCATACCTGATTGAGATACATTTATTCGTTCAGGAATACCAAACAATCCCTTAGCGATATAGGTTTTACCTGAACCAGGTCCACCTGCTAAGAACACTGCTTTTAAAATACCAGGGTCATTTACACCCTCAACTAATTCTACTCTTAGGGTTTTCTTTAACCATTTCTTATAAGCTTCCATCTCAGATAACTTAAAGAAACCTTTGTAACCACCGATTTCTTCAGAACCTTGGTTTTGACCTGTAAGACTAGCTTCAAATAGTATGTTCTTTAACTTAATCATTTTTTCCTAAAATTTATATTTGTATACAACTATAAATATAAGATTTAGAAGTTTTATTTATATATGAACGGGTCTCGTTTCTTTAATGCTGCGAGTTTTTTATTTAGTTGTCTTTTCTTTTTCCAACTATTAATCCATTGTTTTATTTTACTAAACATCATAGTTCTCCTTAATGTATTTGTGTAATTGTTTTGCCCACTCTATGTGTGATTTATCTCTTGGATGTGAGATTTTGAAATATTCATCATCATTACCCCAATCAGTATTGAATTTTTTTTCAATATAGTTCAAAAAGTGTGGCTTAAAGTCTTTATTATAAATATTATCTAAATCTATGGAATCGTATAATTTTATTTTTTTCAAATCTCTTTCCATACCTTTGTCAAAAGCATTGAAAATTAAGTATGGTATATTTTTCATTTTTAAATAATTTTGTAAATTAATTATATTAACCATATGTCTTTGATACAATATATCAAGATTTGTTATGTTATCCATCAAAGCGTTATACAAGTGTATGTCTTCGTAGACTAATTTTACGGATTGTGAATCTGGTAGTCTATTAAGATTACTAAACCTTGTTAAAGTTGTTAATCCAACAACTACAAATAAATCTTTTTTACCAAGTGATTCTAAATATTCTACTGAATGTATTGTACTTCTTACAATTCTATCTATACTTGCACCATTTCTACCACAATTCCAAGTTTCTACACCGAGTTCTTTACCCAATGCTTTTGGCCATACATCACTATCATAAAATTTATATGTGATTCTATCATCAGTAGGTGAACTTGGTTCACCAAAGTCAGGTATTATATTATACCAATCTAAGTTTGGTTTTGCTTCCCAATTGATATCTTGTGCTGGCGCATCACCTTGTGTCCAACTATCTCCGTTTGTTAATAGTATCATCTTTTTTTCTCCATTACTCTGTAAAGTCCTGTTCCACCCTTTCTGTGAATTAGAAATGGTTTATTATTAAATGTATGTAGGTTTCCTTCATTTGTATTGTAATTGTATTTTTTGAAAAAATCCCATTTATTAGTTTCATCGTTTTCATAAAATCCTGGTAAATGTAAATATCTTAGTCCTTTATCGTGACAAGTTATCGTGGCTAAATGATTATTATCTCCTTTAATCCAATCTACCCAAATATTGTGTTTGGAATAAAAATCACGTCTACATAAGAACCAATAACAATCAGCAAAGTATTCATACTTTTCCAACTCTTTAAATTTAACTGGCTTTTTATCAACCGTGATGTATTCATAGTTTTCTTTTTCTAATAGTTCTATTTGCTCCTCTATTACATTGTCAAGATATAATGTATCATTGTGTTGTAATACTAAGTAGTCACCACTTGATTCGATTATTCCGTGATTGTACGCCATAGCAGTTGATTTAGCAGCATTAAAGTCTACATCTTCAACATAGTCTTCTATATTAATTTCATTTAACCAAGATGGTCTGTTTTGTACACGACTCTGAGAAATTGGTAATCCTTCAAAGTAACCAGCTGATTGATACGAAAGTATTACTTTAACTAATTGATTATCGTGTTTAGGAAAATTACCCTCGTTGTCCATAACCAATATTTCGTGTGGATTCATTTCTAATATTTGGTCAATCAAATCTAATGTATGTCTTAGTAGCTTTTGATTGACCTCTTCGTCAACACTATAACTTTTAGAATCGTGTCTATGCATTGTGTTGGTATTTGACCAAACTAATATGTAACTTACTTTATTCAAAACGACCTTGATAATATTCGTGATTAAATCTTTGTTGTTTGTCAAATCCATTTAAAGCCAAATACTGACCATCTTTTTTGTAATTACTAAATGTTTTTAACTCTTGTAATTCTTTTGGTGTGACTGAAACTTTTCCGTCTCTTGTTTCTTCTTTATCCAATATAGTAAAATGTCTTTCCAACATATCAATACCTTGAAACATAGCCAACTTACTTGATAACAAATTATCTGAGTGGTCACTAAACCCTACTTTGTCGTGTAGTGTTTTTAAATGTTCTATTGATTGTAAGTTTAATTTTTCAAATGGTGTTGGATATAAGCAAACACAATGTAGTATTGTAAAGTCAACTCCCTTTAAATTGTCAATACACTTTTCGATATCGTGTAAATGTAAACTTGATGTAGAAAATACTAAATGTTTGAAATTAAATTTATCTAATTTTTTGCCCCAATCAAATGCTCTCATCGAATATCCACTTAACTTTAAATAATCATACCCTAAACTATTATAATATTCATAATGATTAGGACTAAATATTGTTGTCATTGGTATAACATTATTAGCTTTTGCTGTATGTATAAATTCTAATTCATCATCCATACTTAGTTCTAATGATGCTAATCTTTTATATTCATCCGAATACTTTCTAAATGACTCAAACTCATCTCGTTTAGTGAGTGAATTAGCTTTGATAGATTGTATCTTTACTATGTCTGCTCCACTTTCTGCAGACTTGACCACCATATCTTTTAAAATATCTATATCACCATTGTGATTTTGACATAATTCAGCTATTAATTTCATTTTTTTTATCTCCTATATTTTTTGTATAACCTAATTCATCGTAATATGCTTTTGTTCCGAGTCTACCATCTATAAAATAAAAAATTTCATAACCTAAATGCTCAACAATATCTTCTAAATTAGTTGTGCTATATGGAAAAGGTTCAAACTTTCTTAAATTTGGGCCATCTATTATAACAAAATCAACACCCTTAATATCTTTCATCGGATGATTATACTTAATATAAGAACGATTACCTTTATCAAACTGAACTACATCAACAAGTTTTATGTTGTTGTGTTTGTTCCAACCCATTTCTATATATTGATTGTAAAAACTTTCATCATTCTCATACCCAATTACTTTTCCACCATAATCTAAATAATTAACAAGTTCAGTTATCATAAGTGTACTTTGTCCAGCACCATACTCAACTATAAACTTTGGTTTGTGTTCTACAATATGTTCAATCGCATTGACATATTTACCAACTTCAACATATTGTGTTCGAATCCATCTATATTCGGTAGTTTCTAAAAAATTATTTAATGTTTTCATACTTTTCCAATACTCGTTTATATGTTTTTTCTTGTGCTTCTATTGATGTTCCTGCTATATGTGGTGTAGTGATTACATAATCCACTCCATAGAATACTGACTTTTGTTCATTGTACTCTGTTTGTAATACATCAGTAGCATATCCTTTAATTCTACCAACTGATAGTAAATGTTTTATATCTTGTTCATTTACAATTTCACCTCTTGCTGTGTTGATTAAGTAAATACTTTTTCTAAAATTACTTAAGAATTTATTATCAATCATATACTCCGTTGTTGGATTGTAATCCATATGAAGTGAAACTACATCACTCTCCTCATACAATTCATCAAAACTATCACCTTTATCCACCGATACAATTTTTTTAAACAAAGGTTTGCATAATATTTCAACCATTTTACCAAGTCTTCCGTATCCAATAATACCTAATGTTTTGTCGTGTAGTTCGTGTTTTCCTCTAACTATTGATAACATTAGATATAAGGTATGTTCTGCTGTTGACCAAACATTATTTAGAACCTTGTCATTTTTTACCGACACTATTGGAACTGAGTCAACATTGATGTGATTAAGTCCTGTTGAAGGTGACAATATAGATTTAATATTTGTATCTTTGACCATATCTTCATCGATGACAAATGTTTGGTGATTAGGTGCACAAAACAATATATCAAAGTTCGGTAATTGTATCTTTACATCTTCATATGTTGGTTCAACTAATTCTAATATTTCATAATTTTGTAAAGCATAATTATAAAATTCACTTAAATGTTTTACCGGCGTTATAAATAAAATTCTTTGTTTATATTCCATTTTTCACTTCCTTTGTATCTACAATTTGTTATTGAAATTTTTCCGTCTTCTGTCTCTGCTAACTTTACATCTTTTCTGGTAAAAAAAGTAAATTCATAAATCTCTCTATTGATATCATTGAGAACACTTTTGTCAATCCATATAGCAAATCCTTTATTACCATTTAACTCCGAAATGTTTTTTGGTTTTTTATCAACAACGATAACATCAAAGTCAAATTCATTCACTTTATCAAAATAAAAATCTTGGTTTCTTTGTTTTATAAGAAGTTCTGCAGACTTTATTAATTTATTTCTTATCAAATTAAAATGTGAACTAACATCATCTTTTGAATCCGTGTATATTGTTAGTTTTTTTTCAAACATAATTTCAGCTATTTCTTCTGATGATTCAAAAAAACTCTCTATATAGGTTTGTGTGTGTAATAAATTGTCTGGCATTGGTGACTCTTTTATGTCCCATAACTTTAAAACATTACATTTAGTATTGGTGTGATACTTTGTTCCATTTTTAAAACCTCTTTTTTCGTGATTAAAAAAAGCTGGACTCAAGAAATCAAATAGTAAATTATCTCTATTTACGCCCTCGTCCACTCTCCAATATTTAAAAGCTTCATCTATATTTTTTATTTCTAACAAATCTTGTTTGAAATATCCATCATAGTATTCATCTTTGTTAACATATATAAAACACTTATTTAAATTTTTCTTTAAAAAACAAGATGACTCAAACCTTGTATGTCCTGGATGTGTAATCATTAAAAATGCTTCGTCAAAATTTAAATTATTGAAGTCTATTTGTTTATTGTCTTTGATAGTAAAACTATGATGTGTTGGATTATAAAAGTTATCCGATATCATCTCTTGAACTATATATCTTCTTTGTCTGTGAAAAAAAGAATAGTCCATTCGTTTTTTTCTTTCTTGTTCAATATAGTTTGAATCTTTCTCTTTATATGTTTCATTAAAAAATCCATTTTCAGAAAACAAGTATTCTATTCTTGTTTGTAAATTTGTGTCTCGTTGTGATTTAGAGTTTTCAAAATTAAATAACTTCCAAGGTAAATCATCACAAAAAAATACTTTATGATTTTCAAAAAATATTTTGACGAATGTTTCATTTTGTTTATTTATAAGTTTCATTTTATTATTTTAAATCCATTGTGACTATATGCTATTTTTATATTTTTTTCTTTTGTAAACTTTTTTACATCATCTAAAACATCTTGATATTCAATATCGTCTCCACCAATAACACCACCAATTTTTAGTTTAGGCCAAAAGTTCACCAAGTGATTATAAACCACATCTGGTCCGTGGTCTCCGTCAATCCATACAAATTTTAAACTATCATCATCATACAATCTGTGTGCATATTTTTCATCACAAGTAATTAAGTTTACATACTTATCAACCTTTAACTCTCTTAAAGAATGACCTGTAACATCTCTTGGGTCACAACCTAAATCCTCAAGCATATTTAAATATTCACAAAATTGATATGGGTGTCCTGCTTGATGATAATTTTTTATGGTATGTGGTATCAACCAAAATAAATCAATCGCATCAAACTTTATTTTTTTACCAGAGTCTTTTATGAGCTCTCCCATTCTTGATGTTGATTGTCCTAAAAAAGTTCCTATTTCTACAAAGTAATCTCCATCTTTTGCCTCATTAACTATTTCTTCATAAATAAACTCAGCATCATTTATCCAACCTGGCACATCCTTGTATGATTTTGGATTCAATGAATATCCCTCTTCTTTAAAATATTTTGGATAACAACGACAATCGTATTCGTGATTACATTTTATATGGTCATTGTTCATTGACTAATTCCCTAAAAAATGGTCTACTTGTCATATCAGGTTGAATTGTCATACGACACCAAGAGCTTCTCGTATCGTGTGGAAGTGAACAATACTTGACTAATACTTTGTGCTTATCAAAAATTTGTTGTGTTTTTGAATTATCATCGTGAGTATTGAAGTGTATCCAGTTTGCCCCACTATCTAATATACTAAAATTTTTCATCAAAGTCAAGACTTTTTTCTTTTCTTTTTTAACTTTTTCAATGTAGGTTTCTACTAAGTTGTAGTTGTCTAACAAAAATTCACAATACTTCAAAGATACGCCTGTAATTTCATACATTTGTCTAAACTTGCTTAATAACTCTATTGTATCTTTGTGTCCAAATGTCATACCTACCCTACAACCTGCAGCACCAAACCCTTTTGAAAATGTTCTTGTGACTAACAAATTAGGATAATCATTTACATATTTTATCATACTCTCAGTATTAGAGAATTCTATATATGCTTCATCTATCAACACCATTTTACCTGTATCTAATAGTAGTTTAATTTCTTCAAATGTCTTAGAATCTCCTATTGGACTATTTGGATTTGCTAATATAAATAAATCAGTTTCTTTATTACTAAACTTTAATAGTTTATCCATAGGTAATGTATAATCTTTTTCATAATGTACACCATTGTATTGACATCTATATAATTCACAATACACTTTATACATTGGAAAGGACGGTTCTGATGTGATAACTTTGCCACAAGTTGTGAAGGTTTCAAAGATAGACTTTATACCAACATCAGAACCATCACTTAAAAATAAGTTTTCTGTTTCTACATTATAAAATTTACATATTTTTTCTTTAAACTTTTTTGTATTGGGATAATATGCAAAGTCCTCTTGTTTTAAATCTTTTTTAAAAAGTTCAAATAATATTGATGAGAAGTTTTCACTTCTTTCAGATTGATTCAAAACATAATCATACTGAGACTTATCCGTATAATCAAATTTTCTTTCTATTTTCTTTAAATAACTTTTCATACTCCTACATACTCCAAGATTGGTGTTAACTCTTTATATGAACAATTCTTACAATGTGAAGTAGGATTGTTTGTTTGACAACCTTTTTTTACATTTTGATAATCGTCCATAAGTCTTATTTCATCAATTGTGTTTTCAAATAAATTACCAAATGGTTCTGCGCCAGTGTTCATACAACACATTTTAACGTGTCCTTCCACCGTAGTGTAGATTGCATTGTTAACCCAAAAACAATCTTTGAAATCCCACTTGGATTTACCCATAATTTTTCCACCATAATTTTTCTTTAAATAATCTAATTGGTGTTTAGTATAACCTGATGTTGCTACATCATCACTCATTTTAGTATCAGCGTCCCATATTTGTGCTATGTTTAATCTTAACTCTCCTAAATTATAGTTGACTCTTAGTTCATCTATTCTTGGTATATCGTAAACATTGTATGCATTTACCACATAATTAACCACAACATTACATTCGTGTCTATCAACTGATTCAAATTGGTCAAGAAATCTAATTAACTTTTTCCATTTTGCTGGCGCTCTATCTCTTTCATAATTTTTTTCATATCCATCAATAGAAAAATACAACATATCAATATATTTCATACATTCACGAAACTTATCATTAATATTATATTGACAATTAGTTGCTACAATTAGTTTACACTTTGGGAATACTTCTTTAAACATACGACAAACTTCATCAAATTGTGGGTGCAACATTGGTTCACCCATACCCATAAGTTTTGCTTCTTCGATTGGATGATGTTTTATTCCGTCTAATAACTTACCCCAATCCTCTAATGACATATGTTTTAGTGGGCCAATTACATCGGTTCGATTACAAAAACTACAATCTAAATTACAATAGTTAGTAGTTTCTAAATATGCATATGTAATTTTATCCATTTAAATACTCGTATAAATTATTTGCTAATATTTTGTGGTCATAACTATTTGGATGTTTATTAAATTTATATTCATCGTCGTAGGATTCTATATATTCAGCCCAAGTTTTAAATCCGTCATAAAAATAATCTCTTGGCTCATAGTTAATATTTTTTGTAAAAGAATTAAACACCAATAATTTTGAACCACGACTTTCTAAATACTTTTCAAGTAAATCACACATCATAATTATTTCTTCACATATCATATTATCATCAGAAAGTCCAACTTTGACTTTATAAAATGATTCCATATCGTCTTTCAAAAATTTAAACATATCTATGTATCTATTCTTAGCACTTGGTTTTAATACCCATCTGTCATTATCAAAATGAACAAAGAATCTTGTTATCTCAGTTAGTCCAATAATAACTAATGAGTTTTTTAAATCCCTATGACTAACATATTCCCAAATTCTGTAAAAAGCTCTATCATTACTATTACCGGCAGCTGCTAAGTTTTTACAATCAACATTAAATTTATCCGATAATAATTTTCCAAAAGAATAGTTTATAGCATCCTTAACATTATAAGGTTTCGCATCAGTTTTTCTATATCTTTCACCACCCTCATAATCATAAGGGTGCTCACACCAACTGCAACCACCTATTATAATATTATCAAACTTCACCCAAGTATTCCTTCAAATCTTCTGGTGTTCCTAATGAATGTAGTTTATCTACCATAAATACACCAATCTTTTTTCCGTCTTTTATCGCCCAATTATAAACCGGCGCTACATAAAACTCTCCATTGGTTCTACTATTGTCTTCAATCATTTGTTCTGCATACTTTACAAAATCACTACCTTTACTCCAATAATAATATCCTGCCGTAGCATACTCTGATATTTGTTTCTTTTCTGCGACTTCTTCTACATAACCATCTTGTCCACATCTGGCATAACTCCAAGCATTACCCTCTCCATAAAAGCAAGGAATCAGTGCGTCAAATCGTTTACAATCCTCAAATAAATCAACAACATCCCATTCAACTAATTGGTCTGAGTTCATTGTCATCAATGGTGTATCATCATTGATTAAATGTTTTGCTGTCAATACGGTTTGTGCTGCTCCCTCAGTAACATCATCTAATATTACGACATCGTAAGAATTATGTCCTATGACTTTTTCAAATTCTGTAAAATCATATTTGTCAAAATCTTCTTGTAGACAAATCAATATAAACATATATTCTTTGTCAAACTCCATACCTAAATTTTCAATCACCCTATGAATCATAGGTTTTCCATTTACATCTATAAATGGTTTTTTATCCGTATATCCTTGTTCCTCAAATCGTGAACCTCTGCCCGCCATCGGTATTAATATATTACACTTTTGTTTCATTGAAAAAATCTCCTGCGTTTATTCCTCTATCATCGATGAAGTAATCACCATTGTGTCCTTTAAAACATAACTCGTGATACTTACATCCCCACTCTTTTAATTGTTGTTCTGTTATAGGTCTGTAATGTGGTTCTCCTCTACCACTTTTCAAACCTCTAGCTGTATAGAAAACTATCGTGTGTCCTTCATCATACAACTTATTTATTTTTGCAATTCTATCAAGATAAGGTTCTCTACCGATTACCTCACCGACTTCTTTACAAATCGTTCCGTCTATATCGATTACATATTTCATTTAAAATTATACTCCACTTTTTTATTATCTATATCTATCTTTAATTCTAATCTTTTATTGTCTAAAAATATATCATTAGACAAAATATTAATCTTGTCTGTTATAGGAACAAACATCGGAAAATCGTATCCTAACTTTGTCATCATAAATATTCTATGTGTCCCTCTTGCAAACATTTCTTCGTTTGGAAGAAATACCAATGGATTAATAAATCCTTGATTTCTAATACTTAAAAACCATTCAACACTAAAGTTTGCTCTCCAAGAAAACTCTAATGGTTTATTTGTTTTGTGTTTTTGTGGATATCTTTCATCATACTCATACATTAGATATTCCCAATCTCCATCCCAATCTACTTCTTCAAGATACTTCTCTAATATTGTTAAATCATTATTGTGCAAAAACTTTGTCTGATTTTTCATTATCTCGTTTGGAACCTCTATGTAGACAAAACCACCATTTTCTAAGAAGTCTTTCTGAATAGTTTTTTTATTTAAATTTAAACCTATGTTTACTTTGAATCCATTTTCTATTTTACTAAATGGTAATTTATCATAAATGTATGTATCTTTATTTAACTCTGATTTTGTTAATTTTTTAGTAATGCTCGTCCAACCACTTTCCCATAAGTTATCAATTAAGTTTTGATAAAGTTCTTCCATNTCAATCATNGAAACNACATCAAATTNTTTGAANTTTTTGAATGTNTCAAATCTNTAATTAACCATANTAACTNTCNACTAATNTAAAGTCTNTNTCNGTATCNACATCTAANAATTCTTTTTCACTCCAATCAACNACAAATGGATATGGNTNATGNTTNGTNTTTGGAAATAANTCCCANT
>FUFK010044665.1_pt1 | contig 21085 bp, 20 predicted proteins | sample 1021851 | NCBI WGS metagenome assembly FUFK01 (sample SAMEA51879418, study PRJEB19060) | metagenome
ATTAATGCCAGAACTCCCTGAAGTAGAAACCACTAAGAATGCCATCCTCCCTTTCAAGGGCAANACTCTTAAACGNATAATTGTTAATAATCCATCTTTGCGTTGGCCAATNGATGAAAAATTAATTAATAAAATAAAAGATGTAAAAGTATTATCTATTTCCAGGAGAGCAAAATATATATTTTTAAATCTNGATGAAATGACAATAATNATTCATCTAGGTATGACNGGNACTTTTNGAATACAGAANCTTGGNAGCAANGAGACAANAAANCATGATCATGTTGTATTTGAGTTCAGCAAAGAANTCCTNATTTTTAANGANCCTAGAAGATTTGGNTCTCTGCATTTATCAAAAGAGCCACAAGATCATTTCTTAATAAAGCATCTTGGTCCAGAGCCGCTTGAAGATGACTTCAATTCAGAATATCTCTATAAAAAAATAAAGAAAGCAGGAGTATCTACAAAGAGCTTTTTAATGAATCAAAAGAACGTAGTAGGTATAGGAAATATTTATGCTTGTGAGATATTATTCAGCTCAGGTATTTCTCCTAAGAGAAAAATTAAATACCTAAATAAAAGTCAATGCGAAGAAATGGTTAAAAATACAAAGAGGATTATCAAAGAAGCAATAACTAAAGGTGGAACTACCTTAAAAGACTTTTACTCCGCGGATGGTAATAAGGGTTATTTCAAAATTGAGTTAAACGTTTATGATCGAGAGAATGAAGACTGCCGAGTGTGTAAAGAAAAGATTTTTAGGTTTGTTCAGAATCAGAGGTCAACTTTTTATTGTAAGAGCTGCCAGAACTAATGATTCAGTTTAGCTTTAAGAGCCATTTCTACATTCTCATGAACAAAATTTGAAATATCTCCGCCCAGGCTAGCAATTTCTTTAACAAGGCTTGATGATACATAAATAAGAGTGTCCTTAGGAGTTAAGAAAATACTTTCTATGTCTGGAGCAAGTGCCCTATTCATTGTAGCTAGTTGAAACTCATGCTCAAAATCAGATACTGCTCTCAAACCTCTGATGATGGCACATGCATTATTTTCCCTTGCAAGATCAACTGTAAGTTTCTTTTTAAATGCAACGACTTCAATCTTTTCATTATCAGCATAGATTGAGCTCACTAGGTCTAATCTTTCTTCAGAAGAAAAAAGTGGATTTTTCATATCTGTCTCGGCAACACTAATAATAACCTTGTCAAAAAGCACAGTTGCTCTTTCAACAATATCCATATGTCCAACCGTAATTGGATCAAACGAACCTGGGTAGATTGCTACTTTCATAGCAAAATAATACCTAAATTGTTATCTATTTGGAAATGTCAGAGTGCTTCGAAATGTATATCCGCATTTTTAAGTCTTTCAACTAACACCTTCCCAAGACCTGATGCGCTTGTCAGGACACCGCCATACTCGGAGCCTCCTGGAAGCGTTTCGGGATCTTCAAGAAGTGATAATGCGCATTCAGCTGCAAACTTTGATGTTACTTTATAACCAGGATCGCCTTTGCCAAACATTCTATAAAGAGACTTTTTACCATCTTCTGTTTCAACAAGATACTTACACTCAAACCAACCATTTTCTTGAACCTCTAAAGAAGGCCCCTCTCCTGGTTTTCTTAAGAATGATCTGACAATTTTCCTAAAAGGAGATATAAGAGTTAAACCTAGCAACCCTAGTCCAAGAGTTGAAAAGAAGGCTTTACCCCAACTTGTATGAAAGGCATGTTCCTGATAGGTAAAGTTGCTTCCATATGATTTTTGACGTTCGGTCAAAAGAGCCTCACTTCTCCTAACTACTCTTGTATTAGCCCCTGCCATAACAAATGGACCTGACCATGCATTTAAATCTTTTTGTTTTGAAATCTTAAACACATCGGAGCTTAATTTCTTTTGCTCATTTGTATATGATCCTTCTGGATTAAGAAGGAAAGGATCACGGATTTCTTTTCCAAGATCTAAATCTCCCATGGCAAACATTGTCTCTATAGTCCCGCCTGATGCTTCTCCTTTCCATGAATGAAATGAATCAACTCTCTTTACAGGCTTGTTTAGAGAACTTACTGCAAAGAAAGTTCCAATATCTGAAGGTATTGAATCAAACCCACAAGATGGAATTATTCTTATACCTTTTCTTGATGCTTCCTCATGATGTTTCTCAATCAACCCTTTAACCCAAAAGTTCTCACCTGTGATATCAACATAATGCGTTCCATTTTCAACACATGCTGCAACAAGTTTTGATCCATATCTATGAAATGGGCCAGCGGTTGATAAAACAACTTTTGACCTTGAGCAAATATTTCTTAACCCTTCTTCATCATTAGAATCAGCAATTAAAATTTCAACATTTGCAGAAAGTTTGTTAGCTACATCCTGTAATTTCTCTAGATTTCTTCCTGCTATTGCCCACTTAATTTCAAGCTCTAACGATTGAAAATATTTAACGCATAGCTGACCAGTAAAACCGGTTGCACCATATATAACAATATCAATATCTTTATTCATATCTTCATTTTATCAACATAAGCACTTGACACATATGCTAAATTAAAAAAAAGTAAATTAAAGGAAGTAAATATGGAAATATCTATTAAAAATAGATTGCCTGTAACAGTTCTGTCAGGCTTTCTTGGCGCNGGAAAAACTACAGTTTTAAGTCACATTCTTAACAATCGTCAAGGAAAAAAAGTTGCAGTCATTGTTAATGATATGAGTGAAATAAATATTGATGCTGGCATCGTAAAAAATGAAGTCTCACTAAATCATAGTGAAGAAAAACTGGTGGAAATGAGCAATGGATGTATTTGCTGCACTTTAAGAGAGGATTTGCTTTTGGAAGTTAATAAGCTAGCAAAAGAAAAAAAGTTTGATTATCTCGTAATTGAATCAACGGGAATATCTGAGCCTTTACCTGTCGCTGAAACTTTTACATTTGCAGATGAAACAGGAGTTTCTTTATCTGATGTTGCCAGGTTAGATACTATGGTTACCGTTGTGGATGCCGTAAATTTTCTTAAAGATTATGAGGAGGCTAAATATCTAAAAGATTCAGGAGAATCTCTTGGTGAAGATGATGATAGAAGTGTTGCCGATCTTTTAGTGGATCAAATTGAATTTGCAGATATTCTTCTTGTTAGTAAGACCGACCTTGTTGAATCAGAGGATATAGAAAAATTAAAAGCAATACTTAAAAGCCTCAATACTCATGCCCAAATTCTTCCAATTTCACAAGGACAGGTTGATGTTGAAGAAGTTTTGGATACCGGACTTTTTGATTTTGAGAGAGCACAACAAGCTCCGGGATGGTTAAAAGAAATGAGAGGGGAACATGTTCCTGAAACAGAAGAGTATGGAATTGGAAGTTTTAGCTTTATTGCGAGACTGCCCTTTCACCCGGAAAGATTTTATAAATTCCTTCATGGCACAAAAAAATATGGGAAATTAATACGGTCCAAAGGAATCTTCTGGCTTGCGTCAAGGCATGAGTATGCCGGTCAATGGAGCCAAGCTGGAGGTATTGCAAGATATGGTTATGCTGGAATGTTTTGGAGCTCAGTTCCTTCTGATAGTTGGCCGACCGATGAAGAATCGATTAATACAATTAGAGAACAGTGGGAAGATCCATTTGGTGATAAACGTCAAGAACTAGTTTTTATAGGTCAAAGTCTAGATGAGGATGCAATGTTGAAAGCTCTAGATAATTGTCTTTTATCTGAGGAAGAGCTTGCAAAGGGAGAATCCTATTGGGAAACACTAGATGATCCTTTTCCACCATGGAAATAGGCTAATTAATTATTTTTTGAAAGATGGAATATTTGTATTCTATTTTTCATGAATATTAAATTTTTAGCATGGTGAAAACTTGATACTTCTTGGTATGATAAATAAATGAAAACAAATTTCCAAAACCAAATACTCTTTTTAATTGCAATTTGCTTATTAACGCTTGGGATACAAAGTGAATCTTTTGAGAGCGAAGTATCTCTTTTAGTTCATAAAACTCCAGCTTGTGGATGTTGTAAGATGTGGATTAAGCATTTGGAAGGAAATGGATTTACTACATCAATAGAAGATCATAGCAACCTTCAAGAAATTAAAGAGAAATATGATATCAAACCAGAGTATAGATCTTGCCACACAGGTGTTTCAAAAGATGGTTATATTTTCGAAGGGCATATTCCTAGTAAATATATAACTCAATTTCTCTCAGAAGAGCATCCAAATGCAATAGGTTTATCTGTTCCTGGCATGCCATTGGGTTCTCCTGGGATGGAGGTTGAAGGAATGTTCACGCCTTATGATGTTCTTATCCTCTTTAATGATGGCTCAAGCAAAGTTTATGCTGAGGTAAGAAAATAATTATTTATTTGGGTGTATTACTATTATGAATAAAAACTTTTTATTAATAACCCTTTTCCTCCTTGTCTCCCCATCGGCGGTAACAAAAGAAAATATTAATCATTTTGATGCGATGGATGTATTCGATCTTGAGTGGGCTTCTGATCCTCAAGTTTCATCAGATGGAGAAACGATAGTTTATGTAAGAAAATCCAATGACATTATGAAAGACAGGGTTCGATCTAGTCTTTGGAGAATAGCAAAAGATGGAAGAGATCATAGGCCTTTGCACTCAGGACTCAAAAATTCTTACTCTCCTCGCTGGTCATCAGATAATAAAAGAATTGCTTTTGTTTCTAATAACTCTGGGTCAACTCAGATTCATATGCATTGGGTAGATACCGGTGAAACTGCGGTAATTTCTCAACTGCAAGAATCGCCTTCAAGCTTGTCATGGTCACCGGATGGAAAATGGTTGGCATTTACGATGAGGGTAAAAGCTGAAAGTAAATCCTTCGTTGATGAAAGAGATAAGCCTGATGGAGCATCTTGGGCAAAAAAACCAATTACAGTTACTACTACAAGATATCAATATGATGGCAGAGGAATTGTTGAACCTTCATATCGTCATATATTTGTAGTCCCTGCTGAAGGAGGCTCAGCTCGCCAACTAACCACTGGAGATTTTAATCATTATGGTTCGCTCTCATGGTCAAAGGATAGCAAGGATATTTTCTTCTCTGCATACAGATCAGATGATTGGGAGCTTGTTAGCAATGAAGCTGATATTTACTCTGTTTCTGTTTCTAACAATGAATTGAAACAAATTACAAAACAATCAGGTGAGGAAAGATCTCCAGCTATATCACCCAATGGAGAGATGATTGCCTTTTACGTAAAGGAAAGGCGTCCTTTGGCATACACTCCAAGCAGAATAGCTGTAATGGATCTTCAAAGCAGGGAGATAAAAATAATTTCAAAAGACCTAGATGATGATGCAGACAATTTATTCTGGTCAGAAGATAGTCAATCTATCTATTTTGCTTTTGATAATAGAGGAGAAAGAACTATTAAAGAGATTTCCTTAAATGGAGATTTAAATGAAATTGCATCAAATGTTGGTGGTACCACAATCGGAAGGCCATATATTTCTGGCGGATTTCATATAGCTAATGGGACTGCTGCTTACACCTATGGNAAACCTGATAGGCCTGCTGATGTTGGTATTGCAATAAAAGGTAAAACAAAAGTATTAACCCAATTAAATGAAGATATTCTNGGCTANAGGAAGCTAGGAAAGGTTAATGAAATAATATATAACTCTTCATTTGATAATGAAGANATACATGGCTGGTATATTACACCTCCAAACTTTGATCCATCTAAAAAGTATCCTTTAATACTTGAAATCCATGGTGGTCCACATCTAGCTTATGGACCTCACTTCTCAGCAGAGCTTCAAATGATGGCAGCCTCTGGATATATTGTTTTTTATGATAACTACAGAGGTAGTTCATCTTATGGTGAGGATTTTGCATTATTGCTTCAATACAAATATTCAAGTCCAGAAGATTTTGCAGATCATATGTCAGGTATAGATGCCCTAATTGCTAAAGGTATTGTTGATGAAAATAATCTTTTCATTGCTGGTGGCAGTGCTGGAGGTATAGCTACTGCTTATGCAATAGGTCTAACAGANAGATTTAATGCAGCCGTCTCAGCAAAACCTGTAATTAATTGGTTGAGCAAGCCTTTAACTGCGGATTCTATGGTGGGGCAGATATATCATCAATTCCCTGGACCTCCGTGGGAACACCTTGAACATTATTGGGAACGCTCTCCTCTTTCTCTTGTCGGTAATGTAACTACTCCAACAATGTTAATCACTGGAGAAGACGATAGAAGAACTCCNATTTCAGAAACAGAACAGTTCTATCAAGCATTGAGATTGAGAGGTATTGATAGCGCAATGATCCGAATTCCTAATACATCGCATGGTATTGCAAGCAGGCCNTCAAATCTAATAACTAAGGTTGATCATATACTTGCTTGGTTTGAAAAATATAAGAATGATATCGATTAAAGCTAAAAAATATTTATTGGAGGNNCTATGAAAGGTTATTGGGTCGTTGCTGTTCAGGATGTAATTAAACCAGATACATGGGAACAAGTATTATCGTCATGGGGAAATTATGTAGAAAAATCTAATGGTGTTGTAAATCCTATTTCGTTTGGTCCGCCTAAGGCAGTTTATGAATCAGGGATTGAAAAAACAACTGCTGTAATTGAGTTCCCATCGCTTGATCAGGCAGTTCACGCAAGAACTGAGGATCCAGACTATTATCAAGGAGTAATTGAAGCTGACGGCACTCCTGTTGAGAATAAAGTAATTAGGGACTTCAGAATTATTGAAGTAGAGGANGGNTGGATGAAGCCGGGTCATGGATATTGGCTTGTTTGGGTAAGAGAGTTTAAAGATAAAGACAGCTGGCTAGAAAAAGTGATGCCAGCTTGGCAGGAATATGTTGCTTCAGGTGCTTGTAAAGTTCATCATCTTAAGCCACCTCATATGGCTGTAGAGGATGGAAGAATGCTTCCTTTTGCTTTGTGTGAATTTCCCTCTTTACAAGATGCTATTAATGCGAGGAACAGCGATGAATATAACAAAGATGTTCTTGGTGCAGCNGGAAAACCTGTTGAAGAAATGGCAATTAGAGANTTCAGGATTATTGAAGGGTAAATGGTGGGCCCGGGAGGACTCGAACCTCCGACCAATGGATTATGAGTCCACTGCTCTAACCAACTGAGCTACAGGCCCTATAGAATTAGGCTGATAATTATAAAGGTAAAATTAATTAAATGCCTTAATTAATTATTTCTTACAGTAAGCCTCATAGTTTTTAGCATAATTCGCTGCTAACTCTGCTAAAGCCATTGCATCTAAATAATGCTTATCTGCTTTTTCTTGGTGGCCCATCTTTTCATGTTTTTCACCTTCTTTCATGGATTCACCAGCAAAATATAAGAAAGTGCCCGATGCTTCACTAACCTTTTTGCAATCTTCAGGTTTCCATCTTCCCCACCTTTCCATCTCTTTTTTCATATGGGCTTCTTTCTTCTTCATCATTTCCATTCTTTTCATCTCTTTAGGTGACTTGCCTTCTTTTTTGCCATGGTCATCTGCAAGAATCATCAGTGGAACTGATAAAAAAACTAATAGTGATATTTTCTTTAACATATACCTCTCCGAAAAATATTAGATATAGTTTAGACTAAAAATAATAAAGGTAGTTCAAAAAACTTGTTTANTCGTCTAAAAAGCTTCTTAAATGACTGGATCTNGCTGGNTGCCTNANCTTTCTNAANGCTTTTGCTTCAATCTGCCTAATTCTTTCCCTAGTAACATCNAACTGCTTACCAACTTCCTCAAGAGTGTGATCAGTATTCATGCCAATACCAAATCTCATTCTNAGAACTTTTGCNTCTCTTGCAGTTAAAGATGATAGAACATCATCCGTAGCAAAATGCAGACTTTCGTCCGTCGCATTTTCAAGCGGAGACTCGATAACAGTATCTTCAATAAAGTCACCTAGGTTTGAATCCTCNTCATCTCCNATTGGTGTTTCCATTGAAATAGGTTCTTTNGCAATNTTAAGTACTTTTCTTACTTTATCCTCTGGCATATCGAGCTCTTTACTTAGCTCTTCGGGTGTTGGTTCTCTTCCCATATCTTGCATCATTTGCCTAGAGACTCTATTTAGTTTATTAATGGTTTCTATCATATGGACAGGAATTCTTATGGTTCTTGCTTGGTCAGCAATAGATCTTGTAATCGCTTGTCTAATCCACCATGTTGCATAAGTACTAAACTTATAACCTCTTCTNTATTCAAATTTATCAACGGCTTTCATCAGACCAATATTTCCTTCTTGNATTAGATCTAAGAACTGNAANCCTCTATTGGTATATTTTTTAGCAATAGATATNACAAGTCTTAGNTTAGCCTCAACCATATCTTTTTTTGCACGTCTCATCTTGGTTTCACCCATAGACATGCTTCTATTAATTTCTTTGACTTCTTTTGAAGTAAGTCCGACCTTTTCTTCGAGAGCTTTTATCTCTTTCTGNGAAATCATCACATCTTGTTTAACTTTTTCGAGCAAGTCTTTTTTATATTTCTTNTTTTTAATAAATGACGGCATGATTGTCATTTTTGTAAAGTTATCTTTAAAAGCTTCCAGGAAGTCCTTTCTTGGAACTCTTGCACTCTTCACGCATAAAGTCTGAATGATTCTTTCATGACTTCTTATTGTTTCAAGGTCATGTCTTGCAATAATACAAATTTCTTCAAACATTCTTGGACTGAATTTTAAAAACTTAAAAATATTTCCGAGTTTTTCGAACTCTTCTTGTGTTTTCTTATGACTTCGGCCATTTTTATCCAGTACCTTCATTGTTTTGTTGTACTGTCTTTTTAGAGAAGTCATTCTTCTTTGGACTTCTTTAAAATCTAACTCGCCATCATTTTCATCATCATCTTTTTTATCTGCAAGCTGTTTTGCTTTTTCACTTCCAGGTCCAGCTGAGGGAACTTCTTCCATTTCTTCTAAGAATCCAGTNAAAAGATCANTNAGTTTNTTTTCTTCATCTTTGACAAGCTGAAAGTAGGACAAGACATATTCAACAGTTCTTGGATATTGTGCACTTGCAAGAAGGAGATCTCTCATACCCTCTTCAATTCTTTTAGCGATCTCTATCTCACCTTCTCGAGTAAGTAAATCTACAGTACCCATTTCTCTCATGTACATTCTTACTGGATCGGTTGTTCTTCCTGTTTCGTTTTCAACAGCTGCNAGAGCTTCTGCNGCTTGCTCAAGAGCTATATCATCNGTATTTTCTGACTCTCGAAGCATGAGAGTATCTAAATCAGGAGCTTTTTCATGAACTTGGAGACCAAGATCATTAATCATTCCAATAATTTCTTCTACTTGATCTGGATCCGAAATATCATCAGGGAGATGATCATTCACATCATCATAAGTAAGGAACCCTTGCTCTCTTCCCTTCTCTATAAGTTCGGCTATTTTTGAGCCTTCTTGTTTTGAAAATTTATCCACTTATCCTCTTTTTAATTCTGAAAAACTTCTCTATATCTAGTGACTAATTACGTATTTTCAATCCTTTTTTAAAGACAGATTTTTTAATAGTATTTTGTCTTCATTATCAATTTCTGATTTCTTAAGAATAAGTTGTTGAAGCTCTCTTCTTTCGGTTTCAGAAATTGACCCGGTATTATACTTGGTTTTTAAAGATTCCTCTCTATCTTCCTCGTCTTTTAGTAATGAGTTCATNCAATCAAAAAACATTTTTCTAGCGTCTTCTTGCTCAATCTTAATTTCAGAAACCATTGCCTGACTAAAAAGTTCTTTTAATGTTTTTGATTTGATGCGTTCAATAAGCTTTGAAACAAGAGTGTCAGATTCAACTTCTATAACTTCTCTTAACTCTTTCAAAAAACTTATTGATGAATCATCTTTAATCTCATCAAAAATTGGATCTTGTGTGAGTGATCTATCCGTAAGAACAGAATGAATTATTAAATAAATTGAAGCAATCTGTTTTGTATTGCTACTTTGCTCTACCTTTACTTCTGCTGAAGATGGTTTTGGTTTTGGCTTATTAGGTTTTGATACAAGTTTTTCAACTGGTATTTCACATATTTTGCTTGTTTCAGAAATAAATGCCTCCCTTAGGGGGACATTATTAATAGTTCTTATTAATTCAGATGCATAGCTAGCTATTTTTGATCTTCCCTCAAGAGAGTTTATGTCATCTACTTTTTTAACCTTTGAAAAGAAAAATTCTGANAGTGTTTGGCCATTATTTATAAGCTCAATAAAGCCTTTNTCTCCNTGCTTNTTAACATAACTATCTGGGTCATCACCTGCTTCAAAAAAAACAAACTTTATTCTTGTATCTTCNCGGATAATTGGAAGTACATTCTGAAGCGCTTTCCATGCAGCTTTTTCTCCAGCTAGATCTCCATCAAAAGCAAAGAAAATATTATTTGAATAACGCATTAACTTTGAAAGGTGGTTAGATGTAACTGCAGTCCCTAAAGTTGCAACTGCATTCTTAATTCCCTTTTCATGAAGTGCAATAACATCCATATAGCCCTCGACGACTATTATTGAATCCATTTTTTTTGTTTCTTTNCGAGCTTCATAAAGCCCATAAAGCTCATTTGATTTATTAAAGAGTTTTGTTTCTGGAGAGTTTAAGTATTTTGGTTCGTCATCGGGATCTATNACTCTTCCACCAAATGCAATATTCTGCCCTTTTATATTCCTNATAGGAAAGATAACTCTATTTCTAAACCTGTCATAATTCTTTTTATTTTTCTCAAGGAAAAGTCCTGACGAGGCCATAACCTTTTGCTCAAATCTCTTTTCAAATGAGGAATAGAGGCTATCCCATGAATCNTCAGAAAAACCAAGTTGGAACTTTTTGGCTGTTATCCCAGATATATTTCGAGACTTTAAATAATTAATTGCCTTTTTGCTTTCTTTTAACTTCGCTTCAAATACNTTTACTGCTTCATCCAATATGGAGTAGTCGTTCTCATCTTGAATCTCAGTTTTTTCATACGGAATCTCTAAACCTAAAGAAGATGCTAATGTTTCTACTGCATCTGTGAAATCAAGATTTTCATAATCTCTTAAAAAGTTAATAGAGTTTCCCGATGCCTGACAAACGAAACAATAATAAAACTGTTTATCCTGATTAACAGCCATTGATGGTTTATGGTCATCATGAAATGGACAAACACCCCAGTAGTTCGAGCCTTTTTTGTTCAATTGAACCCTTCTACCAACCACATCAACNATATCTGTTTGATCTAAGACTTGATCAATGAAGCTTTTAGGAATGCTCATTATTTAACCAACTATCTAAAATTATCTTTGCGGCAACATCATCTATCATTTCAGAATCTTCATCTAATTGACGAGCTTCAAAAGACGTTAATCTTTCATCGAANAATTCAATCTCAANATCTATTATAGATCTNAGCTTTTTAGCAAACCTNTCTACTTTTTCCATAAAATCGCTTCTNGTACCATCCATATTAAGTGGTTTACCAATGATAATTCTATTAGGCTCCCACTCCATAATCTTTTCTTTTAACTCATCCCAATTAAATCCGGTCTTTGCTTTTTTAANAATTGAAATTGGTGATGAAGTCATTGTTTCGGTGTTACCTACNGCAAGACCTATCTTCTTTTCTCCGTAATCAATGGCAATAACTACCATTACTTATGACCCAAATTTCCAAATTCTATCTACTTGCAAAACTTCATACTCACTTAACATTTCATCTGAAAAAGGCTCGAATGGTGATGCCAGTCTTACAATTTCTTTAGCTATTTTATCAATTTCTGAGTTTCCTGATGAGTCGATTATTTTAGTTTCAATTAAATTACCTAATGAATCTATGCTAACAACTAGTCTAAGTTGGGTTAAGTCTAATTGAGAATACTCTTTCTTAAGAACATTATGTCCCACTCTCTCAATTTTTCTTTGCCAAGCATTTAANTACTTTGACTCAATAGTATTTTGATCTGAGTTGGCATCTAACATTTTTACTTTTAGGGTTTTTTGTTTGATCTGATCATCAATCAATTCAGATGATTCTGCACCATTCCCATTTATTAGGTTATTCACTTGCGGTAAAAAATCTGGGTCTTGATCTACATCCGCATTTGCTAACTTTATGTTCACTACTGGAGAAGAATCAAAAAGCGGTTGCTTATAAATAAAAATAAANGAAACACCGAATATTAAAAAAACATGGATTAATGTCGATAGAAGAAATGATTTTTTAAGGTTAACCCTATTCTTAATGTTTTTGTTATAAAGAATGGGATGGCTCATAGGGAATCAAAAATCTTTGTTATTGGGTTTTCACCGGTTTGGTCGAAGATTTCAACTGCGCAGGTAGGACTAGTTATATTTATTTCAGTTAGTTTGTCATCAATTATGTCGATACCAGCAAAAAGTATATTCTCACTTTTTAATCTGGCACCAACTTTTTTCCCAATTTCTCTTTGATTAGAAGTAATTTTCTTTGCGATTCCTTTACCTCCTTGTGCTAAATTTCCCAGAAATGATCCATCCTTCGGTATTCTAGCTAAGCAATACTCAAATGGTTCTCCATCCACTACAAGAACCCTAAAGTCTCCTTCATTAATCTTTGGAAGAAATTTTTGACCAATAATCTGTGTTTTAGAGTCTTCCGTTAAGTCTATTATTTTTCCGAAACTTTTTGGGTCATTAGTTGAAACCTTGTGAATATTATCACCGCCCATNCCATTAAGAGGCTTTATNACAATCTCTTCATGAATTNTTAAGAATTCTTCTATTTTTGTTGAATCTGCTGAAATAATTGTGGGAGGCATAAGATCGNTAAATTCCATAGCAAAAATCTTTTCATTAAAGATTTTTATGGCATTTGGATTGTTGATTATATTGGCTCCATCCTGCGANGCTATATTTAATAGATGCAAACAATTCATATAGTCTNGATCAACNGGCGGATCTTTTCTCATAAAGCAAAATGAAAAACTTGCTAAATCAATTTCATTCTTTTTTGCNGTCTCTAGAATGTCATTATTTTTAATAATTTGTGAGCATTGTGATGATAGTCTTTGCTTAAGCGTAAGATCNCTCATCTCACACTGAAAAACCTCAAAATCTCTTNTTAATGCCTCTTTCATAATAAATATAGNGGTATCTTTTTCTTGTTTTAAAGAATNAAAGGGGTCTGTTATAAATAAAATTGAGTTTCCCATCAATCTATAATAAACCAAGATTACTTTTTATAACTGACAGCGCCGTTATAGGAGCAGTTTCTGCTCTTAAAATATTTTTACCAAGAGAAATATTGTGACTAGTTGTAGCATTGAGAAATTCTCTCTCTTTTTTGCTAAATCCAGATTCAGGTCCTGTGATTAAGGTAATGCTATCTTCAAAGTTCTTGATAGACTGAAAGTCATTAGTAGCATCCAAATCAAAAAAAATACTAAAGCTATCATGATCAATTGCTGAAGATAAGTCTTCATATATTTGGAAATCAGGAACTATATTCGATCCATTTTGTTCACATGCCTGAGTAATAATTGATAAAGCTTTTTCATTAATTTTTGATAGGTCTTTCTTGCTAATGCTTTGATCAACATTGTCCGGTCTGAACAATGAGATATTACTAACACCGATTTCTGTTACTTTTTGGATAGCAAAAAAAAGGTTTTCTTTTTTTATATAAGGCATTAAGACTTTCAAGTTGATTCTCTCTGGTTGCTGAAATTCAATGTCNCCAATTTGCTCCAATACTATCTTTTTTTTCTCAAGCGATACTATCTTAAAAATGGATGAATTACCCTCTCCATCGAATANATCTAACTTAGATCCCTCTNNGAGCCTAAGNACATTCCTCAAATGATTAATCTTAGATTTATTANCAATTGAAATTTTATCTNTTCGACTAAATTCTTTGTAATATACTCTATGGAGCTTCATTAAATAATTATAAATTGTTCTCAAACATTAATGCATAAGAAAAAAATAATCCTCATCCGTCACGGGGAAGCTGCTTCAACTTGGGATGGAGATGATAGGGANCCTGGCTTAAGCAAAAAAGGTGTTNATCAAGCTAAATCAATTAATGATTTTACAAAAAGTATTTTTTCAAAAGGATANGATTTCATCTCAAGTCCAAAAAAAAGNGCTATAGAAACTCTTAGTTATGCCTCTGAAGGTATTGATNTTGATTTTGATATNAATGAAAGCTTTGTTGAGATACCCGCAGAGGATATTGATTCGGATATAAGATTTGAATGGCTTAAAGATATTAGTACAAGGAAAATAGAAACGCTTCCTGATGACATTAAAAACTGGAGAGAGCGAATTATTACAGAGACTCTTAGGACTTAAAAATAATTCCATAATTTTTTGCCACTTCATGGTCATAAATGTTCTTGTTGGCTATGCAATCAAAAAAGATAGGTTGTTACATTTTTATCCAGACAATGCATCAATAACCGAAATTGAAGTAGAAAATGAAAAAATCTCTGTGATCTCGATGAAGGATGTTGAAAAAACTATCATAAATGTATGAAGTAGTATTGATCATTTTTTAATCAATTGTAAACTACAAGATCAATTAATAATTTTTTTGCATTTGAAAGAAAATAAGAAAGTTTTAGTAAGCAAAAACAAAAGTCTTAATGAGGATGTAAAAAAGGCCCTAAAACTATATTTTAAAAGTTTAGACTCGCAGGAACCTAGAGATGTTTATGACTTAGTTATGCGTGAGGTTGAAACTCCATTATTTAATTTTATTCTGCAGCATACAAATAATAATCAATCCAAAGCAGCAAAGATCCTTGGCATTAATAGAGGTACTTTTAGAACAAAACTAAAAAAATATGGGATTATAAAGTGAAAAATATTTCGCCTAAGTCAGCCTTGGTAAGCCTCTCTGATAAAACTAATTTAGATCTTTTAGTTTCATTCCTTTTAGAGAGAAATGTAGAAATCATTTCTACTGGGGGGACATATAAAGCAATCAAAAAAATTACTGATAATGTAATAGAGGTCTCAGAATATACAGGACATAAAGAAATGATGGATGGAAGAGTAAAAACACTTCATCCAAAAATACATGCTGGCATATTGGCTCGTCGTGGAGAAGATACAGATGTATTGAAATCAATGGGTTATAAAGAGATTGATATCGTTGTTGTTAACTTGTATCCCTTTGAGGAAACAATAAAATCTGGATGTTCGTTTGAAGAAGCAATAGAGCAAATTGATATCGGTGGCCCAACAATGATCAGGGCAGCAGCAAAAAACTTCAAAGATGTATTGGTTTTGTCTGATCCAAACGACTATGAGGAAATGATTAGTGAATGGGATTCAAAGATTGGTATTAGTTACGAATTCAGAAAAAAACAAGCTGCAAAAGTATTTAAAAAAATGAGCCAATACAATAGAGCAATTCATCAATACATAGATTCAGAAAATGATGAAAATGTAATTATGGATTTATCTAATCCAAAAGTTTTAAGATATGGAGAAAATCCGCATCAAAAAGCAAAACTATATTTAAAAGATTCTTCTCAAAAAAAGAATATAGCAAATGCGGACATACTTCAGGGAAAAGAACTCTCATATAATAATATTGCGGATTCAGATGCTGCTTGGGAATGTCTAAAGCAGTTCCAAAAGCCTGCATGCGTGATTGTAAAGCATGCTAATCCATGTGGAGTTAGTGAGTCTGAAGATATTNAAACAGCCTATAGAAAAGCTTTTCAAACTGATCCAACTTCAGCTTTTGGTGGAATAATTGCAATNAATAGGNCNCTTGAATCAAGTTTGGCAGAAGAAATACTGGAAAATCAGTTCGTTGAAGTAATAATTGCTCCTAAGTTTGATATAGATGCNCTAAATGTCTTAAAGAAAAAAGANAATATAAGAGTTCTAAGATGTGATCTTGATGGAGACGCNGTTGGNAATCAGTTTAAGGTTGTTTCAGGTGGTGTACTTGTGCAAGATGANGACACAAANATTATTTCTATAGATGATCTAAAAGTAGTTTCTGATCTTAANCCTTCNCAGGAGCANTTAGATGATTTTATGTTTGCTTGGAAGGTAGCTAAATTCGTAAAGTCAAACGCNATTGTATTCGCGAAAGATGGACAAACGATTGGTATTGGAGCAGGTCAAATGAGCAGAGTTATTAGTGCTGAAATTGCAAGCTTAAAAGCCAAAGAAGAAGGCTTGAATGTTGAAGGATCGTGCATGGCATCAGATGCATTCTTTCCTTTCAGGGATGGTATTGATAAAGCAGCTAGCAGTGGAATCAAATCAATAATACAACCCGGTGGGTCTGTCAGAGATCAAGAAGTTATAGATGCTGCAAACGAACATAAAATGGTCATGGTTTTTACTGGCGTAAGACATTTCAGGCATTAACAAATGAAAATCTTAGTAATTGGTTCAGGAGGAAGAGAGCATGCTTTGGCATGGAAGTGCTCTACTGATAAATTTGTTGAAAAGGTTTACGTTGCTCCAGGCAATGCAGGAACATTTCTTGAAGAAAAAATAGAGAATATTTCCTTGGATATAAATAACAATGAGGATGTCTCTANCTTCTGTNTTTCAAATAATATTGAACTTGTAATTGTCGGTCCTGAAGATCCTCTAGTTAATGGTTTGGTTGACTTTCTTGAGTCTAAAAATATAAAAGTGTTTGGGCCCAGAAAGGGAGCTGCTCAGCTAGAGGGATCAAAAACCTTCGCGAAGGACTTTTTTATAAAATATGGTATACCTACGGCAAATTATAAGTCTTTTGATAATCATCATGATGCCCTGAAGTACCTCGACAAGATTGATTTCCCATCGGTTGTAAANGCTGATGGCCTTGCTGCTGGAAAGGGAGTTATTATTTGTGATGATCGAGAAGCTGCAGAAAAAGCCCTTGAAGATATATTTGAATCAAATGCCTTTGGGGATGCTGGAAATAGAGTGGTAATCGAAGACTTTTTGAATGGAGAGGAAGCAAGCTTTATTGCTGTTGTCAGTGATGATCAAATTATTCCTCTTGCAACAAGCCAAGATCATAAAGCTGTTGGAGATGGAGATGTTGGATTAAATACTGGAGGTATGGGTGCNTACTCCCCTGCTCCAATTGTNACAGATGAGATTCACAAAAGAGTTATCGATGAGGTTATGCTTCCAACAATGAATGGATTAAAGGCTGAAGGATTTCCCTATCTTGGTTTTTTATATGCTGGCNTAATGATNGAAGGAGATGAGATAAAAGTCTTNGAATTTAATTGTAGGTTTGGCGATCCAGAAACNCAGCCAATTATGCTCAGATTAGAATCTAGCCTTACAAATTTATGTCTTGATGCNATTAATAAAAAACTTNATGNNCATCAAATTGAATGGTCATCAATGCACTCTTGTGGAGTAGTTTTAGCATCATCAGGNTATCCAGAAGATTATGAAACAGATATGGAAATAGANATAAAAAANCATTTCAGTGAAAATGAGAAACTNTTTCATGCAGGTACAAAGTTTGTAGATAATAAGATTCTCACATCNGGTGGTAGAGTTTTTTGNATGACNGCTTTAGGTGANACCTTAGAAATTGCTATAGATAATGCGTATAATGCANTCCCTAAAATTAACTTTGAGGGCATGTTCTTCAGAAGTGATATTGGNAAAAAAGGATTGAAGAATGATTAATAAATTTGTAAATGAATTAGACATAGCTTTGAAAACTCTTTCTTATAAGAAAAGNGGAACTGATAGGGATTATCCTGCAGATAGAGAATCCAATGATGTAAATCTATCAGAATCTGAAAGAAAACTTTCAGAAGCTCTTATGAGAGTAAATTTAGCAGGTGAAGTTGCTGCACAAGCTCTTTATAGAGGACAGGCAATGGTTTGCAAAGATCCTGAAATAAAAGAGCACCTGATACATGCTGGCGATGAAGAGACTGATCATTTAATTTGGTGTAAAAAAAGATTGGATGAGCTTGATGGAAAACCTTCAGTTCTAAATCCTATTTGGTATGCAGGATCATTTGCAATTGGNGCAATTTTTGGATCTTTAGGAGAAAAAACTAGTTTAGGTTTTGTTGAAGAGACTGAGAAACAGGTGGTGAAACACCTCCAAAGACATTTAGATAAAATCTCTGAGAATGATAAAGAGACAATTGAAATATTAAAAACTATGCAAGAAGACGAAGATTTGCATGCTGGTCAAGCAAATGAATCTGGAGCTGAAGAGTTACAAAGTCCTACTAAGAAAGTAATGGAGCTCACAGCTAAAGTAATGACTTCTACAAGTCATTATATTTAACTATCTATCTTGTCTTTTCCAGGAAACTGGCACTCCCTCTTTATGATATCTCTTTGCTTCTTCCATGAGTTTATCAAATTCGGTCTTTGATGAATAAACTGTCACTATCAGTGCGTTTGGTTTGTTCTCAGTGATTCTTAGAACTCTACCCATTCTCTGAACTCTTTGCCTTTTACTTGATGAGGCACTTAATATAAGTGCTCCATCTGCCTCTGGCATATCAAAACCTTCATCAAGAGCAGTACAAGTAACCAATACATTAAGGTCAGCTTTTTTAAACTTATTTAAGTTTTCTAATCTTTCTGTGCTATCTAAATCAGTGTTGTATAGAGCAGACTTAAAACCCTTTGTATTTATAATCTTGTTAAATTCCTTAGCCTGTTTTTTATTTTCGGTAAAAACTATCCAACTCTCTCTTTTATATTTTTGTATTAAATCAACACCATATGGAATTCTATTTTTTGAATTTTTAATTAGGCGCGCCCTATTAAATACATGCATTTTGAGTGGATAATCGTCCATATTGTGGCCGCCAATTGTGGCAGCCCTTCTTCTGATAGATTTACTAAAGTTTTCATATTTCTTTTCTTCTTCTTTCAATAAAGGTGCATAGGCATAAAGAAGACTAAAATTTACAATTACTTCATCATCTCTTGCATCAATATAGTCGTATTCAAATATTATGTCTCCAAGGATTTTTTTAATAATTACATAGAAATTATCATCGTAATCTCTTTCTGGTGTTGCAGATAATCCAAGAGTTGCTGACCAGTTATTGTTGAGCATATCCCCTCTCTTCTCAGTTCCAATCTTATGGCATTCATCAACAATGAGCAGGGAGTTTTCTGCATTCACTATGCCTAGAATATTTTTAAGGGAGTCGATAGTGGTTACTATAATTTTTGCTGACTTATTAACTTTTTCTCCGCCACCATTGAGGACAATTTCTTGATTTACATTATTTTCTAAAAGAGCCTCGCTCCATTGATCAAGGAGAGCAATTGATGGAACAACGATCAATATATCTTTTTTAGGAGAAGCCTTTAGATATTCTTTAATGCAGTGAATGGCAAAAAATGTTTTTCCTCCCCCGGTAACAACTTTAATGATGCCTTGTTGTTTATCCCACCAAAGAGGAAATGCTTCGGCTTGCCATGATCTTAACTTCAAAAAAGATTACCCCTCATCAAGCTCTCACCAATTAAAAAAACATTTATATCATTGGATACTAAATACTCTATATCAGCACTAGATTTTATTCCTGATTCCGCAATAAAAATCTGATTCCCATCATAATTTTTTCTTAATCTAACAGCATTCATAAGATCAACTTCAAAGGTTTTGAGATTCCTATTGTTAACACCTATCAGCGCGTTATGAAATCTTGAAACCCTTGCGAGCTCTTCCTCATCATGCACTTCAATAAGCACATCTAAATTTATTGCTTCTGCTTTGGATACATACTCTTCAATTTGAGAGTCTGAGAGTATGCTTGTAATCAATAAAATACAATCGGCACCTATTAACTTAGATTCATATATTTGGTAATCATCAATGATAAAATCTTTTCTAAGGATGGGGAGATTAGTGACTTTCTTAACATCTTGAAGAACCTTATTACTTCCTTGAAAAAAGTCNTCCTCNGTTAATATAGATAATGCTCTTGCACCCATTTTTTCATATTCTTGCGCTTTTAAAATTGGATTAAAATCTTCAGCAATAATTCCAGCACTTGGTGATGCCTTCTTAATCTCAGCAATTATCGCTTGNGTTTGNTTTTCTAAGTTATTTTTAAAATTACTCTTTAGNGAAGNTAATTTTTCCAATTGATTTTGAATATCNTCAATGGATACAATTGATTTTGCTTCATTAACTCTTGTTCTTTTTTTTGAAACTATTTCATCAAGGATATTCATAAGTTATTAGACATTTTTACATANCTTTCGAGTTTTGATTGAGCTAGNCCTTCATTCATNGCTGATTTAGANAGCTCAACNCCNTCTTTAAGNGANTTNACAATGCCTGAAAGCTTTAATGCAGCTGCTGAATTGATAGCTATCATATCTTGGACAGAACCTTCTCTGCCTGCAAATGCTAGAGATACTTTTTCAAAGCTTTCTTGAGGAGATAAGGCCTTAATGGATTCAAAATTTCCATAACTTAGGCCAAAATCTTTAGGTGATACCTGATAGTTTTTTATTTTTCCATCCTTGAGTTCNCTTATAAAAGAATCATCNGTAATTGAGATCTCATCTAATCCATCATTCCCATGGACAACAATTACATGCTCCATTTCAAGTTCCTTAGCTACGCTTGAGAAAGTTTCAACNAGTGATCTCTTGTAAACTCCNATNAGCTGTTTCCNNGCAGAGCANGGATTGGTATGTGGNCCTAAAAGATTAAATATAGTTTTCTTTCCAATTTTCTGTCTCGCTGGCATTACATATCGCATTGACGAATGATGCAAAGGAGCAAAAAGAAATATAAAGCCAGTTTTTCTAAAAATACTCTCTAATAAACTTCTGTCATGAGAAATATCTGCTCCTGCTTCTAAAAGAAAGTCGGCGCTCCCAGTTTTACTTGAAATACTTTTATTGCCATGTTTTGTGACCTTTGCCCCACATGCAGCAGCAACAAAAGCCGATGCTGTTGAGCAGTTGAAAATATGAAGTCCGGTTCCTCCTGTCCCGCATGTATCGATATGAGTTCCATCTCCAATATTAAATTTAAGAGACTTATCTCTCATCACTGAAGCTGCAGAAGATATTTCATTAATGGATGCACCCTTTTCATTCATGGCTATAAG
>FUFK010045305.1_pt1 | contig 21084 bp, 29 predicted proteins | sample 1021851 | NCBI WGS metagenome assembly FUFK01 (sample SAMEA51879418, study PRJEB19060) | metagenome
GGGAAGTGGACTGTCGCGCTTCCACCTCGAATGCCATTTTGAGTGCAGCATCGGACAGTTGCCTCAAACTTTTTGAGGAAAGGGACAACACCTGTGTGCTGCACTTCTCCACCCCTGATTTTAGCGTTGATGCCACGGATTCTACCCGCGTTGATACCGATGCCCGCCCTTTGTGCAACATAGTAGCCAATAGCCATGTCACTGCTAAAAATGCTATCGAGGGTGTCATCAACATCAACAAGAACACAGCTTGCAAATTGTCGGAGTGGCGTCCTAACNCCNGCCATAACTGGNGTNGGAATGTTGATTTTGTGTGTGCTGATTGCNTCGTAGTATCTTCTGTACATAGTCTANNCTTNTCTCNTNNGGGTATTTGGAAAACAATGTAGCAGCAATCATGATATACATCTGTTGAGGTGTCTCAAACAAGTAACCTGTGCTTCTATCTTGTACGAGATATTTATCGCATACTTGTCTCAAGCCTGCATATGTAAACAAATAGTCTCTGTCGTGGTCAACATAAGACTCTATCTCTTCCCACTCTTCCTCAGTATATACTGTGAGTAATTCTTCATCATACATACCATTGTCTACACACTTACAAATATGATTGTAAAGTATAGGAGGTTTGTCTGGGTGGTATCCGAAGACTGCTTTCCTAAGACCAAATAGTAACAACCTTGCTGCAACATATTGATAGTTAGGAGTGTCTAATGATATCAAATCATTAGCAGAGCGTATTAGAATTTCCTGCACGTCCTCTGTCTTGATGCCATCGTAGAATTGTATTCCACTATTCATCTCTACTTGTGACGCTGATACACCCGCAAGGTCTTCGCATGCTAACTCAACCATTGCGTGTACTTTGTCGAGGTTAAGGGACTCGACAGACCCATCTCTTTTAACAACACTAATGTCGCTCATACTTTCTTCCAGTCTGTAAATTTAATTTGTGCTTCTAACCCTGAGTAGGTGTTTGATTTTATTATAGCATAGGGATTTTCCCCTGCTAATACCATGTCGTTGATGTCCTTCAATCTAAGATTCTTGGGCCAGATGACAAGGGACTCATTCGATTCGATACAAGATTGCATTCTCTGTACAATCTGTTTGTTTCTTGGCTCGTTGTCGAAGACCCAAATCCGTAAATCATATTGTAGATTCCGATGGTCGACATCGCTCCCACACATAGCAATAGCGTTGGGAAGAAAGCAGGAGTCAAAGGGACCTTCCGTGACATAAACGGTTTCATTTTTTTCAATTTTGTCTTGTCCAAATAATTTTAATTGGTCATCAAACATTACGGTGATGTATCGTAAGTCTGTATACTTCTCCAAAGAGCGACCCTGCACTCCAAACCACGTACCATCATCACTAATGAGTGGGATAATAATTCTAGGTTTGTCGTGTGTAATTTTTTCAAATGTTTTCTTATGGGTATTGACCCATGACATGAATTTATCAACGTAGTAGAAACGACTCAGTTGTGCCTCAGGTATCTTCCTATCCAGTAAATATTTCTTAGCTGGGTGAGAAGTATTTAGGTCTGAGATTCTTTGAGCAGACGGATTCTTTTTGAAGTTAGGTTTCGCTGATGGTATCTTTGGTGAGGGTGTATGTCTACCCTTACCAGTCATGCCTGACTTGTATTTTTCCATGACAAATTGGTCATACACATCAGGTGCTTGGTCTTTCAAGAAGTTACCAAGAGACCTACCAACACCACAGTTATGACACTTGTAAATGTATTCTGATTTCTTCAGAAAAAAATACCCTCGTGCTTTACTCTTATTCTTCTGAGAGTCTCCGCAGTAAGGGCATCTGAAATTGTACAGTCCACGTTTGACATGCTTGTATCTGTCAAGACGTGAGCTGATTAATCGAATGTATTTGTCTTCGACGTAGTCCAATCTACCCTTTCTACTGTGGGTATCATACTTGTATTATTGGAAGCTGTCAAGCCTTGTAATATTTTTTGTCCTAAAGGACTAACAAGGAAAGATACAATGGTAAGACCTCCTGCTATTGACCACATCTTCTTCTCCATCAACCTGAGTCTATCATCTACCTTTCTTATATCTCTCTCGCATCCTTTCTTTATAGCACTTGTCTCTCTATTAACATCAGCAGACAATCTGTCTATCTTTTCAAATAATACTTCGTCTATCTTGTCTTGCTTATCTAGTTTCTCATTATGGACAGCAAGAAGTTGACCCATCTTTACAGAATTTTCCTGCAGGGTATCAACGACTTTCTCTAGTCTTTCTATTATTGCTGAATTAATATCAGACATTATACTCTCAGTGCTGCTTGTCTCTTATCCCAATAAAACTTAATCACTTCGTTTGGATATAAACGCTTGACTGAAATCTTTTTAAAATTCTCAGGGCGATACATCTTTCTCAATTCTATCTTCAACTTTGCTTCGGACTTGGAATATAGTACGTATGACTCTGCTCCATCATATGATATTTTGAATGGTAGGTAACCACTCTTGTCTTCAACTGCTTCACCTATGCCGACATTCTTAATCACATGACCTTTCGGTTTGTATTTCCTACGCTTTACCTTAGCACTCATCAATGGGTCGAATCCTGCATTAGGACCTGTGGGGGCAGCACTTCCAGTGAAACCTCCATTGCCGACACTCATTGTAGGTGCATCTTCATTCATAATGCGTTAAGTAAATCGAGCACATCGTCATCAATATTTATGTTGCCAAATATTCCAGTGTTTTGTGTGTCTGGTATTCTATTTAAGTATACAAGAAATGTTTTTATGATTGCGTAGTATTCTTCACCCAACTTATACATCAAAAGAGGGACAGTCCCCTCTCCAAAAACATTGAATAAAATAATAAGGTGGTTAAGAATCAAGTTGACTCTCAACACACCTGTCTTAAGGTATCTTTTTAGTAGTCTTTTAAGATATTTAAACTTCTTCATGTCCTCCATGAAGTCATCTACGGTAACTGATTGTGGGTTATCGTAATGCTTGATGGCGAACATGAGATAGTTTTTCTCATTTAGTTCATCAAATCTCATTATAAAATTTAGTTACTAACTACCGAATGTTAGAGTTGCTGCTCCGTCGGTATACTTTTGGACTGCACCTTTGCTTGAGTTAATCACGCAACGATACTTATATCCGTCAAGTGAATCATCACCTAGTCCACTGTAAGCAAGTGTTGCTGTAGTGAAGTTAGCGTATGTGATACCAGTATCAAGTGAAGCACTTACATCTACCCAACGAGTAGTTGCACTCTTGGTCTGACGTTGCCACTTGTATGTGATAGTACCTGACTGGTCTACTGTTGCTGCTGCAACAAATGTGCCTGCACCACTAGAAGATGTAGATGCTGCTGGCTGTGTGCCAACTGTGATTACCTCTAATACATCTGCTGCTAGTGTATCATCAGCCATGTCTCCTGCGTTTCCTGCAGTTGCCTTAGCTGGTGCGATGTATTCTGCTTTATGCTTGGTGTCACCGTTGTGTGTCTGATAAGTGCGATACTGCCACCAACCAGGTCCAGTGATTCCTCTAGACTTGTTGGATGCAATGTCCTGCTCAGTTGTGTCAACGAAGACCAACTCATAAGAGTTACTATCTCCACCCTTGACTACGAACTCAGCGACTGCCTTAGGAGCAGTACGTCTGATAGCACCAGACAATGAGGCATCAGTGCTGCCTGCATATGTTGTATGCAATTCAATAGATGTGGTAGATGTTACCTCTCTTACAATGTAGTTAACGCTATTAAGCACCAAGATATCGCCAACATCGACGGAATCAGCAGCATTCTTCGTAACTGTTGCGTCACCATTAGTGACACCTACGTTATTGCCAAAGGTGGAAGCGTCTATAGTACCTAAAATAGACATTAGTTTCTCTAATAATTTTTTCCTATAAGTTATTTATAAGAATTACTCTCTAGTTGCTAGTGCAGACTTAACTGTCTCCAATAGCTTGTCGTCCATGTCTGTCTTAGTAAGTTTAACTGCCTTACCTAGAATGACTAGACATAAGTCGATTAGTTTCTCTCCCAACTCAGAATCGTCTGGGATTTTGTTTACTGCATCTGATACAATTTTAGATGCAAATGGTAGTAGAAATGATAGCATGATTAAAATTCAAACGNTACATTATATAGGCTGTTTACCTTGCATTTGTTGGTCATGGTCTTTAGTAAACTGTATCATTCTTTCTTTCATTCTATCTGTAGACTCTTTCATTCTCTTTGCCTTTGCTGCATCATAGAATTTCTTATTCTGTCCTATGGCTTTCTTTGCAGTCTCTTTATCTCCTGCAACTGCAGCTTTACCTCTCTTAACTTCTGCTGCCTTTGCTGCATCAATTAATTTATTAGCAGAGATTTCATGAAGTGTCTCTTCACCTACGTTTGATTCGTCTGGTGCTGTATCCACTGCTCCTTCTCCTTGTGGTTTCTTTGCACGTTTAGCACGCAATGCATCGTATGCTGCTTCACGCATCTTAATTACTTTACTCCTGACCTTACGACGATTCAATAGGTATTTGTCAGACTTATCATGGTCACCATCGTTGTCGATGTCCTTGTCTTCCTTTCCTACTGCGTCAAGTTTCTTTTCGTCTAGTTTGGTTTCTTTCATGAGGTCTTCCTTCTTGGGGTTAATAATAACGTTTCCTTTCTTCTTAGTAGTAAGAAAAGACTTTTCACCTGGGTTGGAGGGTTTCATTTTAGTTTATCTCTCCCATTTTTTCCAACTCCGCATCGGAAAATAATCCCGACTTAGACAATTTATTTATAAAGTCAGAAGGTTTCTCGTCTTCTTTGACACAATTAGGGACTTGTTTTCCACCCTTCATCTTAGTGCCCNTTGCNTTGTAACCTTTCCAACATGTAGATGCACCAACGTTTTTACGTGCCTGCTTGAGTCCTTCTAACATGAGTTGATGTACATCATCAATGTCTACACCTACTACACTCTCCTTAGCAGTTACACCTAAATCGCCTGCCTCTTTTGCTGTCTTCTCTCCTTTCTTTCCGACAACAATGTAACGACCATCAGCCTTACGTCCTGTGATGAGCATGGAGTTTCCTCCTGAGGATACAACACGACCTATGTTACGGTCATCCTTATGCTCTGCTTTCTTTTTCTTGACAGTTTCTCTGTCTACGTCGAAGCCTGCATACCCTTCTACCACTGGCTCGAATGTGTCAAGGACTTCCATGACTTTCATTACACCTTCGTGGAGACGCTTAGTCTCAGGAAGTTTATCTTCCTCAACCGCCTTAAGAATATATGACTGCTCTGTTGGAGTGTAGTCCATCAAAGCTGCAGACACTAACATTTCTAGTTTCATTTTTATAACACCTGATTGGTCTTACTGTTTTTATTTAGTCTTAGCAGACTTTCTAATACGTTGTTGAAAATCTGTAAAACTGACTACAGATTGCCCTGGAGTCATTGCTTGTAATGCCATTCTATAGTTGTCTGTACCTGCCTTCCATGTGTTACCACTGCCATCATCAGCAGAGTAATTGTTTTGGAGTTTGGTGGTATCAGCAGCACGTGCCCATGCAGCACGTGGGTCTTCCACTTCAGTTATATTCTTTAACCATACCTTTTCCTCGTTGCCATCTGGCATTTGGAATACGACATGATTAGTGCCACGATGGACAACCTTTCCTATTAGTCCAGTGTCATCGTGCTCTACTATAGCACCTACCTTAAAGATATGGTTTAGCATATAGAAATCTCTAAACGAATCTGCATCTAACTTAGGTGCATACTCCCAGAGTGTCAACTCTTTGATTGACTTCTTGGTCTTCGTCTTCTTAGGAGGTGGTGTCATTCCAGTCTTCACGTCTGCCATCATCTGTTTGGAATGCTTTGAGGAGACACCCTTAGGCATGCCTGCATGGAATGAGTCATGGTCATCACTACTTGCATGCTTACGCATAGCAGATGCTGACAACTTCTCTACAGGGTCATCACTCTTAGGGTCTCTTGCTCCTGCTGATTTGATATTGATAGTCTTAAAGTTATAATGCACTCCATTATATTTGTTAGTCAACTTCTCAAACTCTTTTACTCTATCATCTCCTACTACCATTGTTACGTGCTCATGACCCTCGTCATGTAGGTCACGCATTACATCAAATATATTTCTATGTGCTTCATTATTTTGAATCTTGTCCTTGTGTGAGGGAAATAACTTCCTCATGTGGTCTACTTTTTGTTGTGCGGATAACGGATTCTTTTTGTGATCCTGACTACGGGATGGGTAGATTCTATAGTTTCCCGAGTCGCCTCCGTGCGCTTTGACAGCATCAAGTAACTTGCCATGGCCAGCGTGAGGAGGGTTAAAGCGACCAAAAGTAATAGCAACATGCTTGTCCTCTAGGTTACCAGAAGTCTTCTGACCTTTTTGACTTGTCGTGGGTTTCTTTGGTTTTTGTTGGGCACTCTTTGTTGCCTCAGTGATAAATTCTAAAAATTTCATTTACCCCAATCTTTTGCGACGGTGAAGTTTGCTCTAGAAAATTCTAATCTATCGACCAGTTTGAGTGCTGCACCATCTTTGATAGCAACAAACCCCTCTGGACTGGTTACCTTGTAACCATTTTCATCTTCTAAGAAGGTACCNACACCCTCTATCTTCTTCAGTTTATTTATGATTTGCTCTTTGGCAGTCATAAGGTCTTTGAAACCGCTAAGTGCGGAATACATGACAGACTTATTACTATTTAGATAAGCAAGAGCCTTATCACTCTTATCTTGCCATTGTTTCTGTGACTTTTCAGTCTTTTTCTTACCAATTTCCTGTTTAAAACGTGCATCTACGAAGGAAATATACCCCTGTGCCATAGCACGAGAGTTACTTGGTATCATACCTGAGCGTATCACTTGGTTGAAATACATTTTAAACAGAGAATTGTATGCAAATGACCCTGTCTCCTTATTGATAGTTGATAGAAACTTACGTCCTGCACTTAGATTACGTTTGGCAGATGCGATAGTTAGATTTATCTTTGACAACTCAGCAGGAGTTAGGTTTGCCATGCCATTTACATTAGTAAACTCTGAAGAGAATACTGCAACACTACCTACACCCTGCAGTGGTTTAACATCAACACCGAATGATGCAGCCATACTAGATATATCTGCTCCGTTGTATCTGGTATGAAATACTATACCTATCTTACTCTGTGATATCTGTCTACCTAAGTCAGAGTCTACCTCTACACAGTATGTTATAGTGTTTGGTTTGAAGACGTAACACTTCTTTCCTTTCATACTGACTATGGAAGGTCTCTTCTCATACAATAGGTCTCCCTGTATGACACCTCTGATAGGAAGTTTACTTAACTCAGCAAGACACATCTTAAGTATTGGATTCAATCCACTAGCAGGGTAATGCTCATCAACAAAATCATCTGTATAACATATCTTAGGTGTAGTCTTATTGAATACTGATTTGTTACCTACAAAAAACTCTCCTGTCTGTGGGTCAGTGCCACAAACTATAGCAGGAGCACCGTCCCATTTGACAGTTACCTTTGTGTTGCCACCACCTTTACCTGTGGTCAACATGTCTCGTAGACCTACAAGAAAATTAATACTGTTAGTAGCACCGTTATAACCAGAGTTAAATATGTCATCTTCTAAATGCTCCAGATGTGTATTCTTTGCCATACTTATATTATACTATACTGTGGTGTGAATGGGTAGTTGAGTGGACACTAATCTAACTGGATAAAAAAGATGAATCCAAGTCTAGGTCACGATTGCTCGCCCTAAGACCATTGATTTTAAGTGCCATTAGAAACGACCATCGTGCCTTCGACGCTGAGTTAGTCTTGATACGAATTCTAATACTACTATCTGTAACAGAGTTAGAGAAACGAGGGCATCCATATCCCTCAGGGTCTTTACCCATATAATATAGACCTCTGCCTTTGATTTGTATGTAGTAAGTATCCTTTGAGTTGTAATACTTTTCTACTTGCTGTGCAGCCTCTACTCCTTTTGCTAAAAACTTATCAGGAAAACGTTTTATATCTAATTTTCTAGCCTTATCACGGTCTGCAAATGGTGCTGATGATTTGACTACAAACTTAGCAGGCATATTCTTTTTAGGATTCCAATGCTCGTTTGCTTGACGAATGATGTCAAACTCCTCAGCAATACCTATCATAGTCTGTGCTGCTTCTTTCTTTGCTGTTGTTTTAGTCTTGTCTATAAAGAATTGTTTACTTGTAGTATCAAAGTCAAAATTCATCTGAGCAAAGTCAGCAGATAATTTCTCCTTTAATTCAAACTTGATTGTCTTAAACCCACTTGTCAATTCAAGGTCAGCCTTTGCTGAGTCAGCACCCGCAGGGTCAGACACAGTGAATCCTGAGTTTCTTAGAGCGAGTATTACATCTCTCTCATATATGAAACCCGCATTTCCTGTGCCAATGGATGCAGCACTTATACCTTCACCATCGGTGAGAGGCTCGGTATCTGTTTTCCTCACCAGTTTTCGTTAAGTCTTCCTAAGTTATTTATCACTTGCTCTAAAATAAATCTTGGGTCTTCTTGTGACTCTTCTATTGTATCAAATGTTTTAGCAGGACCTAAGATTCTACATGCCTTGACAACATCACTATGAATTTGTCTTAGTCTCTTATCATTATACTGTGACTCTGTCCAGAAGACTGCTACATTTCTCTCACCACTTGTCACAGTAGATACTTGATGTGGTATACCGCAGTCATATGTTATCATCATTCCTGCTTCTAACTTTATCTTCTCAACTCTCTGGTCTACAAATAAACATAACTCTCCACCCTCATACTCTGATGGGTCAGAGAGAAACAATGTATTACTATAGTGACCATGTGTATAGTGGTCATGATGTGGTTTATAATATCCACCTGTAGTAGTCTTAGAAAATATTATAGGACCTGAGTTAATTGGCACACAAAAGTCAGCATACTCTACAGAGTATTCTAGATTACGAAATATTGTNGAGCATGCATCTTTATATCCANTACCAATTTGCTCAGATACTTCTTTGTTTTTCTTAATTGTATGACTGCCACCACCATCTACAGTATCGAGACCATCATCCCATTGACATTTGTCAAGGTATCTCTTTACATCTTCTACTTGTTTCTTATTTAATATCTTTTGTATTATGTAACTCAAATGTCCCCAGGCTGACGATTCTCCGAGTAGTTTGTTTCAAACATTTGATTAGGATAACGTGCTGCTAACTTAAGAGTATTGGTATAGATAACCTCATCAAATCTTACACCTAATGCTAGACATGCTTGTGCAACATACCACATGATATCACCTAACTCTTTAGTTAGATGCTCTTTATTTTTAGCATCATAAGGTTTACCTTGAAACTTTAGTTTCTTTACAATCTCCATAAACTCTCCTGCCTCAGCAGACATACCTGACGCAGCAGTATCAAGACGTTGAATATTACATCCTTGTTTCTTCAACTCAGCATATCTCTCCATCAATACTTGAAAGTCTTTACTTGGGTTAGATGTGACTCTGTCTACAAACTCAGTATACTTATCTAAGTCAACCTCAAACTTCTTAGGACCTTCTGCTTTTGCTTTCTCTCTCTCCTCTAGTTTCTTATCTAGTTTCTTCTTAGACTGNGGTGCACTACCCATCTTCTTACCCATTTCTTCGGGTGATTTAGCAGTATCTTCCTCAGTCTTTTTTACTTTCTCTTGTGCTTCATCTACTTTGTCTCTAGCAGCACTATTGATACGCTCTGCAGCAGCATCTTGGTCACCCTTCTTNGGGTCAAATTGGTTAGTAAAGTCAGCCATTAAATTTTAAAATCGTCAAATTGTTTTTCAGTNCCAGTGGTTAAATCAAACTTAGATTTACTTTGGGGTGGATGGAAAGATTTAGGTTCGATACCAGAATCAATGATGTCTTGTTGTGCATTCTGGTCACAATCATACAACCTCATCTTCTGTCTGTCAATACCTAATACAAATCTCTTGTATACAGTAGGGTCATTATATCTATTCTTTAACTGCTTGACCATAATTTGATTCAACTCTTCCATATCTTCTGTTGATATGAGAGCAAACATTAAGTCAGCAGTTGCAGGAAGACCAAATGATTCACTGGTGTCAGTAATCTCTACGTTAGAGTTACCATAACCAGACCTAGTTGTCTGTGTAGCAGATAGGATAGGCACATTATACTCTCCTGCTAGTCCACGTAACTCCTCTGCTATTGCTTTTACATATGTGTATGAGTTTACAATAGTGCCTTTGTATCTGCTACTAGCACATATGTTTAGATAGTCTACAAATATAATCTCAGGATGAAATCCTTTCTTCAATGACAACTCATTCAAAAGTGCTTTGAAGTGACCTACATGTGCAGATGCTGTAGGGTATTCTTTAATAACAAGTTTACCCTGTGTCTTTTTCTTCAACACATCTATCTTAGCACGATACTTTTGTTTTGTCAGTAAGGGGTCTTGGAGTTGTTGGATGGGGATGTCNAGGAGGTTGGCATCAATTCGCTCTGCAATCTTCTCCTCTGCCATTTCACATGTAATGTAGAGAACGTTGCGCCCCTGTAAGAGACAGGAACTAGCGACATGGCACATGAATAAAGACTTCCCGACACCCGTACCAGCAAGAGCGATGTTGAGAGTCTTATTAGGGAGACCACCTTTGGTAATTTTGTTAAGGTAGTCCAAATCAAATGGGACTTTTTCTTCTTTTCTATGGTAGAAATCGTATCTGTCATCAGAGTCTGAAATGTAATCATGTCCGACGGATTCATCAAAGCACACACCTAGTGCGTCGGACATGATGCTAGGTATAGCATCCTTTGTACGTGTTTTATCTTGTCCGTCAGCAATCTTAACGGACTCCATCAGTGCTAAGTATATAGCACGCTCCTTACACCATTTTTCTGTTGTGTCAATTAACCATTCATCATTGTAATGGTCTCTATCAAGGTTGTCTAGAAACTTTTCAATCTCTTGATAGGTATCATCAGTTATATCTCTTCTCTTTTCTACTTCAATCTTAAGAGCATTAGGCTCAGGTGTGGTATCAAACTTACTAACGTATTCACTGAGGGTCTCGAAGAGGAGACGGTTAGTAAAGACATCAAAATATTCTGGCTTTATAAAAGGTAAAACCTTTCTTGTATAAGATTCATTTAATATAAGTTTACTTAGTGATACTTCTTCTATCTTAAGGGTCATCTGTGAAAAACAAGACTTGGTTGAAACGTTTGACTGGGGAGTAGTAAATGTCTGCTCCGTGATAAAATTTCTTTCCGTTGAATAATACGAGTCTATTGTACTTTCCCTCGAATGTCAACAGCAATTCGTAATCTTCTTTAGACCGCCATGGTCTAACGTGCTCTGGTATTGACCTTATGTCTTCAACCTCAAAAGGATTAGGTGTAGCATATAGGTTAGTGCCTGTGCCCTCAAAATATATCAGTGCTGTATACCCTGCATCTAGATGTGGATACCAGTAGTTGTCTACATGGTCTGTGCCTTCATATTCAAAGACATTGCTAAGACAATCAGGACCTGACCCATGATATTTTGCACCACATATACCAAGTAAATAATCTCCAACTTCCCAGAGGTCTTCATCAGGAAAGTGATGTCTCATGTCATGGAATAACTTACCATTGTAACCTGGGTCGTCTTCCTTATGATATCTTAATTCATTACTCCAAAATAAATCCTCAACCTCCTCAGGATACTTGTAGAAATCATCAATGATATACACTGGTGACCCTTGCACATGTGAGACCATTGGTGGGTGAGTATTAAATTCAAACATAGTGTAAGTATGTCGTTATCATATACTTATCATCGGTTGAAGGTGGTAAATCTGAGTATGGGTATTGCCATGATGATGGAAACATCATTATCCTACCAGTCCTCGCAGTTACCTTATAATCTAGAGTGTCAAAATAAACTCCCTCCTCACTATCATTTAGGAAGATAACAAAGGTGGCAAATCTACGAGCAGAATCATAGTTACCCACATCAATGTGTGTAGGAAAACTATCTCCATCCTTTGCAGAGAATTTGTGCATCTTGATTTGCTCTAGACTATTCTCTGTTGGCCACAGTTTATCTACCTTGACCTCCATAGCATACTGCTGTGCAGATGCCCTGATTGCTCTGATGGTTTCAGATTGCACGACACTCCAGTCATGGTCTTTATCTTTCTCAGACCTGATGGTCATGTTGAGGGATGACATCTGTGGTTTTTCTAGACGCACAACGGAGTTGTCTTTGTTAAACAACTCTATAGCATTCCTACACACGTTAGGGTCTACTATATCATCGTAAACTTTTATAAATTCTCTAAGTTCCATATGTAAACTCTTTCTTTGCAGCATCATCTAGTTGCTGCATCACTCCTTCGGTGAAGTATTTGTCAGGGTTGGCAAGAATAGCAGAAGGATAAACGGAAGATTCACCAACAACAATCCTATTACCCCGCTTCTGGAAGACTCCATACTTTTCACCCAATTCCAGTAGCCCGTAATACTTGTCCAATCCACGCTCATCGTAGAAGAGTCTAGTTGTAATAAGTGCATTTTCTTTTGTTAACCTCGACTTAGCTGTTTTACATTTTATTAAATTACCAATCACTTCTTTTCCATCTTTCTCTTTACTCTTGGAAAGATAGATGATTGTGCTTGCAGCGTATTTAAGACCACTGCCTCCACCCATTTCTTTTGTAGGTATATAAGCACCCACTACATCATATGTATGATTAGTAACAAGTAGAGGGACGTTTGCTTTACCCAATTTAAGTGTCAACACACGGAAGATTGACTTAACAATCTGTGCTCTAGTCATGTCTCTTGTTTCTTTTCCTGCCTCAGCATCTTCTACTTCTTTAGTAGTAGATAACATACCAAGAGAGTCTAAAACAAACATCATAGGTTTGCGTTGCTCCTCAGGTTGTGACAAATACTTGTCAAGAATCTTTAGTGACTGTGTGCGAAACTCCTGCACTGTAGTGACAGGCACAACAACCATACGATTGGCATCGATGTTACGAGACTCAATCATTTCTTTTGATATTGCAGACTCAGACTCAAAGTAAATTACTCCTGCATCTTTATCTTTCTCAAGATAGTGTTTGACTATACTCAAGCAAAAGAATGTCTTACCAGTAGAAGACTCACCCGCAATAGCAGTAATTTTATTAGAAGGTATACCTCCATAGATTGACCCAGATACAAGTCCATTAAAAATGTAACTACCTGTGTCTACAAACGATGAGTTATCTACATCATCTGATACTACTGTTGCATATTCATTGCCAATTTCTTTGACAATATCTTTTAGAAAACTCATTTCCATCTAAGTGTTTTTAAATATTGTAGCACGTCATCCCTGACGTCCATAAGCTCTTGGTAACAATCTTGGTTACGAGCACATTGACGAAGTTTCTCGTCTGGTTTGTAGACAGATTCAGTAAATAAATCTACTCCACGATTCCATTTGTCTTTTGATTCCTCTAGCTCCATAGTGCCTCCAATGTGTTNGTTTTTTCTGCGTCCCATCCAAGAGTATCAAGTATTACTTGAAGTGGTTGGAGGAAACTCTTTGTGAATTGTAAGTCATAATCAATACTTCCATTCAAACCCAACTCAGGTGGTAATGTTTGGAAGAAAGATACTACATTCTCATTGATTTTATTGGGGGTGTTGAGCATGACATACTTTACCTTCTCACCTTCTTGAATGAGAGGATACTTGTGTGTCAACTTTTTCTTCTTGACCCAATAATTATACAGCAGAGCACCACGCACATGCATGGGGCATCCTTTACCATATATTGTAGCAGGNGATGAATTCTTTGCAATGTTATTACAACCACGAGGNAATGCTATNTCCTCAGGTGTCATTGATTCAAACTCCNTTCTAAATTTATCAATGTAATCCTGCACATCGGATTCATTTCCTGACATGATNACATTTAGTGCTTCTTTAATAGCACTTCTACATGGAGCAGGAGTCGATGACTTCACTGCTTCAATACCCATCATCTTCAGTTTGGGTTNGTCATACTGGACACCCTCACTATTCCATACGTTAAGAATATATCTTTTCTTAGCAGTCCAGATACCCTTGTTAGCGATATTCTCTCGCTTCATGACCATCTTCTGCTCGTATGCATTTACATAGGAGGACAACTCTTGGTAAGAACTCTCAATATACTTTTCAAATTCCACCTGACACACCTTGTCAAGGAACCGCACAATGCTCTCACCATCCTTCTTTCGCTCCTTGTATACAGCTTCAACCATAGGACCCAAGTTGAGGTAGATACTATCAGTATCACTAGCAATGATGTAATCATAATCATCTGTCTTTAATAGTTTATTAAGATAAGTATTCATCTTATTCTCTATCCATCGGATAGATACCTGACCAGACAATGTAATTGCCTCAGCATTGGCAAGATTATAATACCTAAAGTATTGGTTACCGATAGCACCATAGGCAGAGTTGAGTTGAATCTTCCTTGCCATCTGGATGTTATTAAACTTAGAGATATCTCTNCTCAGTTTATCGGTGGGGGACTTCTCATACTCCTGCTTGGANGCAAGCATTCGTTTCTTGTAGATAGTCCTTTCATCATAGATTCTTTGCATAATCTCTGGTAGGAAACCATGAATGTCTCTACGATACTGTGCACCATTAGCACACACAGCATAGTCACCATCAATATCCACTTCTTGATTGAGTAGTTTATCTACTGTGACTGTGGGGTGACGCTCATCAACTAAGGTTTCTGGTGAGATGTTGTACTGCATGATGAGATGAGGATATAGAGAGTTAAGGTCAAAACTAACAACCCAATCGTACATACCTGGCTCAGGCTCTTTAACATACGCTCCTGCATACTTTTCATCTTTCTTAGTTGATTGACGAGGTGGGACGACAATGTTTCTTTTCTTNAAGTCATTATATATGAGAGTGTCCCACATACGGACTTGAGAATATACATCCTCGAAGTTTACTTTAGCATCGAATGCCATAGTAACTGCCAACTCGATGAGTTTCATCTTGTCTTCTAGTTGGTCAACCAGATTCACGTCATGGATGTTGTATTCCACAAAACGTTGCCAGTCTGACGTATAGAAGTCTTTGAAGTTTTCATACTCACTGTGGTCAAGTTTCTTATCATCCAATTCAACCATAGCAATATGGTCTAGACGATAGGACTCTTGGTTTGTGTAGGTAAACTTCTTATAGAGGTCAAGGTAATCGAGAATGGATACACCACAGATATCATATGCAATTTGTTTCCTACCTTGCACAATAAACTCTCTGTCAATAACCCTATTCCAAGGCGACAGAGACTTCTTCCACTTCTCACCTAGCACTCTCTCCATACGACGACAGATGTATGGGATATCATACAAGTTGTTATTCCAACCAGTAATAATGTCAGGAGTATTATCAGACCACCACTTGTGGAAGTCTTGTAGCATCTCCTGCTCTGTCCAGAATACCCTATACTCTACACCTTCGGGAGGAGTAAACTCTCTTGTGCCCCAAGTAATAATCTTCTTAGTATTGAAGTCTTTAATTGTAAGGCATAACATTTCCTCAGCAGATGCTTGCACATCAGGGAAACCATTTTCACATGCGACCTCGATGTCAATCGTATAGATTTTCATCATGGACATATCATAATCAATATCAGAGGGAAACTTCTGATTGATATGTTGGTAGACAAAACGCTCATACCCATGCACTTCTAGTCCATCAGTATCTTCGTATTGTTTTAAGACCTCTCTTGCCTCACGTGCACCACTAAACTGTTTCTTGTAAGCACGACGTCCATCTAGAGTTTTAAACTTTGTAGGTTTAGTTTGTGCTTTAGGCACAAAAAACAAAACAGGTGATGACCTATCACGATACTGCACACGTTGACCATGCTCGTATCCACGATAAAGGATATCATCACCGAGTAAAACTAGGTTAGTATAAAACTTACTCATTCACAAGTTTCTTATATTTTTTTACTATCACCTGTGTAGGGTCTAGGATAGACATGACATCAGTAGTGTTTAGAAACACATACCTCTGGTCAGTATGGAGAGGATATGGAAGTAACTCAGAGTCTCTATCGACTTGGAAACAATCTTCTAGCAAGATGCTAGGCTCCTCATCCATCTCCTGCACTTTCCCCAACAAGTAGGTCTGCGGGTGGTGTTTGAGAATAATCAATTTTAGCATCGTCTGTTTTTAGTTTCTTAAATTTNTCAAGGACATCTTGGTATCCTTGCATCACTCTNTCATGTGNGTCAGAAATTGCNACCACAGATAATAGTGTAACAAGATTTCTNCCTTTAGTCAAGGGNGACCACGGAAAGAATTGTATTTGCATATCTTGTAGAGATTCAATAGGGTCTACATTTTCCTCTTGGAAATAGTCCTCAGGATTCTGCATGATTTGGATAGTGAATGCTTCACCAAACTCATATGCTAATGCCTTAGTTGACTCAGGACTCTCACGAATCTCTTTGATATCAGCGATTACGTCTTCCCCGCTTTGCATTCTTGCTATTTTTATAGCCATAATCGGTCTCCATTAAATTGTCAAAGGTTGTTGTCGCCAAATCTCTAAAGGCTTTCCTAGCAGATATATTCTTTTCATCTGCAAGGATGTGGACATACTGCATAAAGACATCCGTCATTTCTGGCGGTACATCTACGGTTACAGTATCACTCCGCTTAGTATATGGTGGACAAAAATTTACATAAAGATTCATAATTCTCCAAAGAAAAAGAGACCTCTGCGGTCTCTTCAATTTATCATTATATAGGTATAATAAAAGAGGGTGGTTGGATTCCTGTATACCAACAAGAGGAGGGCATTTCTACAGTTTAGAATTACTCCTCTGCCTGAGACCCGATTGGTCATCGGTTCTGCCCCTGCGGACAGCAGCACCACCTGTGTCTCATCACCTTAACCAGCTATATGCCAGTAAGTTTATTCAGTCACACCCGACGTAAGCGTCCTTACTCTAATATATTAACAGCATCTTCGCATTGTGTCAACCCCCTATGAAAATTAATATGCATTGCCTCGATAAGGACAAGAGACCCTACGATAATTAAATTACATACGGTCAGAGGATGCCTAAGATATTTCATATACTTTTCTTTTCTGCTTCTCAGGGACAATTTTTGTCAAGCGAATAGCAAGTAGTCCGTCTTTGTATGTGACGTCACCTACCTCAACATCATCTGAGATGTTGAAACTCCTAGAGAATGACCTCTTCGCTACACCTCTATGTATGAATTCATCCTCAGAGTCTTTTTCTGATTTAGACTTCACACATAAGACGTTTGTCTCTGTGCTGATTTCTATTTCGTCTCTACTCCATCCTGCTAGTGCCATCTCTACCCTCCACTTTGTATCCGATTCTTTTACCACGTTGTATGGTGGATACTGTGGGGCGACTTGTCCGTAGGATAGCATCCTATTAAATAAGTCATCGTAACCGACACTGTATGTAGAAACAGCATCGAAAATTTTGTCCAAGTCTTTGGACGTATACCTTGAAAGTGTCATAGTTCTCCTTAGTAAGCGAGTTAATTGTGTCCCCGAAGGCGACACTACTATTTAACCATGAAGTAATATTACTGCCTACAGCACTAACCGTACCTATTGTTACAGAAATCCGTAATAATTACTATGCTAAATAGGCTTAGGATAATATTTGGTAAACCCAAAATGAAAAAAGCATTAGTCTTTTTTGGTATGGTCGGATTGCTAAGTCCTTTGGCAGCACGTGCTGACATCACACACAAACTACAAAGTAGTGTGCAGTTGACAGTGAATGCTCCCGCCACACAGGTACAACGTATAGGCACATCATATGCTGTGTCAGGTAACAACGTTACCACTACGTATACACCTGACGGTGGTAGTGCGACTTCATCCGTAGGTAGCTTTGACAATAGCGTCAGGTGTTGGCTCGATTCCAACATTGTCAGCATCAGTAGCAACAGCAGGGGAAAGTTTCAGCTTTGCTCAGTCATTCACCCAAGGTGATGCTCTAAGTTCAAATGCACCCACAGTAGGTGCTGTCAGTAACTTTAGTGACCAAACAAGTACTGCAGCAGGAACCGTAAGTAACTTAGCAGGTACTATTGACTCATCAGGCACTATCACAGTGACAGCTGGTGGAGCAGGCACAGTAGCTGTAGGACAATTTAGTAGCGAATTCAGTTTTAGATAGTAATGTTGAAGAAGGTAGCGATAGGCATGTTACTTCTGTGTAGCAGTGCTGCACAAGCAGTGCCTGTCGTACCAAACTTCCAACAAGGACAGATGACGTCTCACACTGAGACAACTTCTGAGACCGTTGAGACAATCAACAGCTATGATTATAACTCAGGCTATACCTACAGTATCAGTGGGCATGGTGTAAGACCCCAAGACAATGGGGATATCTTACCTAGTAGTTTAGACTCTACTACCAATACTATTAACGGAGTGACTTCGACATGGACTGGTTTAGACCTTTCAGCAACAAACAAACCAAATTGGGTTCAAGCAACCCCAGGAGGAAACTTCTCGATGATGGAAAATTACAGAGCCCCAGGTCTGCAGAATCACACCATCATACAGAGAACAACCACCATACAAAGCGTAACAGATACCACAAGTATCTTTACCCAGTAATTGCTCTAGTAATGGCGACACCTGTGAATGCCGAGACTGTCGGAGGTGTCAGTGCGACTGCAAATCCAATCGCCAATTCTTCAGGCTCAGTCACCAATCAAGCTATACAAGTTTTACAAGGTCCGTATATCCAAAATGGGTATGGAGATGGTATAGTATGTCAAGGACCTACCCTCAATTTTACCCCTTATGTTACACGAAGTACTTCTTGGCAGTTCCCCTATGAGAGTTGGTATGCTGATCCTGTATATAATATGCTTGACCTCGTCGGTGACACTGACGCTTCTGGCAACGCTATTCCAGATGGGATTCCTGACAACCCAGGAGAAATCCTCTACTACAGAGACGTAAGGACTGGACAGAAAGATAACTATAACTGGAATGCAGGATTCTCTGCAACCTTATCTTGGCCACTAGATAAGAAAGCACAAGACCTTTGTAAGGAAGCAGCAGAAAGTCATAATGCTCTGCGTGCACAGATGGTATCCAATAGAAGATTAGAATTTGAGCTCACAAGATTATCTAAATGTGGTGAGCTATCACAGAAAGGTATTATATTTCATCCAAAGTCACCATATCATGCGATATGTGCTGACGTAGTAGCAAACACACAGATATTACAGTCTACACCACACGTTCACTCTATCCCCTCGACTTCTTCACAATCTTTGAAGGACCTAGAGATTTCGATTGGCGATACTGATTAGTTATTATCTCTTGTCTAGACAGTTTTCTAGGTGTTTTACCTAACTTCTTTTGTATAGTCGTAGTGAGTTTTTTAATGACTGGTTTTATAACTCTCAACAGTAATGGTGTTGCAGCAGCAGATGCTGTAGCTACCACTGCTATTGCTGTGGTGGTTGTGACCTGATTTGTAGAAGGGAGATATTTCTCAGCAACAGTAGTGTCCTCATACAATACCACACAGGTAGTGCCCTGTAGCTCATGACCTATGACTTTCTCACTACCATCCTGTGTTAAGTCACCCACTCGCGGCTGATTAGGTGCAGGACACTCAGTCTCCTCTGTTGGAGGAATCGGTGGAACCTCTGGTGTATTTAANTCTGGTGTAGGTGGTGGGTCTAACTTAGGTGCTTCTACAGGTGGTGCAATATACTCTAACTCATCAGGATTGTAGTCCATAGAATCAAAGGATGGCATTCCTGCATCACAGAAGACTTGGACTTTATCTGGGTCGTCTTTCTTTAGTTGCTCTCTGTTTGATTCATGTGCAGTAACACAACCTGGGTATTGTATGACAGGGACACCTACTTGTTGTGTAATAGGTACAAGAGGAAATGGCACAACAGGCTCAGACTGTAACCAATTAGGTGTGTATATGTTAGGGACAGTCTGTGTGCTAGTCTGTGGTATTACAATCGATTGAATCTCCATAGGTCGCTACCAAAACAACTCGACGTGTATTCTTTGGTCTTTCATTGTTATGAATACCAGAGAATATAACAACGTCATCTTCCTTAGGGTCATGCACCTCATCACCCACAAAAGTTTTACCACCCGCACCAGTCAGATACAGTATCAAATTTTTGTGTGGAAACTCATGGTCAACATGTGGTGCTATACATCCATCTTGTGCAGGAATAGAATTTGCATTCATCCTGTATATAATATCTATTGGTAATTTATTGTATTCAAATATTTGTTGTATAACTGTATGAAATAAGTCTATATGCTGTGAGCGTACACTAGGATAGAGAGACTCTACAACAGGTCTCTCTAAAAATACGTGAGAATAAAAATAGTAACCCTCTTCTAAAGGGTTAGGATTGGTTTCGTAAAACCAAGGAAAATCTTTTCCTAATACTAATTCTTTTAACTGATAGTATTCATCAGTCAGAGGATTTAGTATCTGGGTCATCACATGCTTCATTAAACTCAGTTGCTATTTGTCCACCAATTTTTGCACCTTGGTCAGCACCACCTAGTGCAACTAAACCGCCCAAGACAGGTCCTATAAATGGTATACCGACGAGTGCAGGGGATGCAGCAGCACCCATACTAGCACCGACCACTCTTCCTGTCGATGCTCCACCACCTTCCGCCTTTATACACGCTACATTTAATGCTTGGGCTGCTGTCTTTCCCACAGCACCTACACCTGTATGTGTAGCACCATCCATAGTATATTGCTCTGCTATTTGTTTATCGTATTTCTTAAACAGACCCTTATCCTTTATGGAAGTAGTCTTATACATGGTCTTAGGGTCGTTAGCTTGGTAACTCATCTTGTAACCATTCTCGTCCTTTGATATTGCAAAGGATGTATAAGGTCCTACAGGTGGAAGGTCAGGTCCTGTTTGTCTAGACGCAATGATACCTATCATCCCTAGATGGGAGATA
>FUFK010055425.1_pt1 | contig 21083 bp, 17 predicted proteins | sample 1021851 | NCBI WGS metagenome assembly FUFK01 (sample SAMEA51879418, study PRJEB19060) | metagenome
TGGTCTTCACCTTCGAATACGAGAAGAAGATCAAGAATTTTGGTTCTCTTTTCGGAGGAATCTGTCTTGCAGCCATCAGTTATTTCATCATTTTCAAAGGAATGAAAGGAACCCCTTACTACGATAGTTTTAAGGATGTTCTTTCTACACAGGTTTATACTGTGATCGCAGTTAGTTTCCTTTTCTGGACACTTTTCAGCTATTTGTTCATGAAGATCTTTAAGAAAAGTATCCTCATCTTCGTGATTGCAGTAGGGACTTTTGGTCTGGCACTGGCATTCTCAGGGAATGACCTGGTAAACTTTATTGGAGTTCCAATGGCAGCTTACCACTCCTATGAAGCCTGGGCAGCATCTGGCCAGATCTCTACGGAATTCTCTATGGAAGTGTTACGTGATAAAGTACCGGCAGAACCAATATTACTATTTATCTCTGGAGCTATTATGGTACTTACACTCTGGTTTTCTAAGAAAGCAAAGAGTGTGGCCGAAACTGAAATTGGTCTTTCGAGACAGGGACATGGAACTGAAAAGTTCGATCCAAATATGCTTTCCCGTGCTCTGGTAACAGGAACGACCAAACTGGCTGATTCCATTAGGCTAATCGTTCCGGGAGGGATGCGTAGAAAGATAGGTCGTAGTTTTAGCAAACCTGATGATATCCTGATTGGAGAGAAAGCGGAAGAGCAGCCAGCATTCGATATGATTCGAGCAGCGATTAATCTTACCGTAGCCGGTGTATTGATCTCTATCGCGACTTCCTATAAATTACCATTATCTACTACCTATGTAACATTCATGGTGGCCATGGGAACTTCTCTTGCAGATAAAGCCTGGGGTAGAGAAAGTGCGGTATATCGCGTTGCAGGAGTTTTGAAAGTAATTGGAGGTTGGTTCTTCACTGCATTTAGNGCATTCTCTGCGGCAGGAATTTTAACTTATATTATTTTCCTCGGAAAAGGACCTGCAATTGCTATTCTACTGCTGGCAGCCATAGGTTTACTTGTTAGAAACTATATTTCACATAAGAACAAAGAAACCGCTAAAGCCGATAAGTCTGGCTTGAAGAAATCTGAAAGTAAGACCGTTCAGGGGATCATCCTTGAAAGTGCTGATAATATTTCTAATGTGGTAAGCAGATCCAACAAGATCTTCTCTGATACCTTTGCCGGATTATCCAAACAGGATAAGAAGAAGCTAAAGAAGAGTAAGAAGGGTGTGGAAAAACTTGAGTCTGAGATCGAAGATCTAAGAGACCAGATTTTCTTTTTTATTAAAAGTCTGGATGAAACAAGTGTACGTGGAAGTAGTTTTTATATTTCAATTCTTGGGCATCTTACAGATATNGCTCAATCACTAGAGTATATTTCCAAGAAAAGTTACAAGCANGTGAATAATAATCACAAACCGCTACGATATAATCAGCTTTTAGATCTTAAAGAGATCGATGATATTTTAAGCGAATTACTAACAGAGATCGAAGTGATCTTTAATAACAGGGAGTTCCANGATATAAGTGGAGTCGTTGCTAAAAAAGATGTAGTGCTGCAGAGGATTTCTGAAAAGATCGAAAAACAGGTGTCAAGAACAAGAACTGAAGAATCCAGTCCTAAGAACACCACCTTGTACTTCAATTTATTATTGGAAACTAAAGATCTAATGAAAGCGATCATGAGTCTTATGGAAGAATACAATTCCAGNTACAAAAAGGTATAAGCCTGTCGTTTTACCATTAAAAAGCCACATTTCTAAATGTGGCTTTTTTTGTCTCAAATCTTTTANTTATAGCNTTAANCGTTATAAAAAGCTGATTTATAGTTGAGTACCTGTGTTTGCTGGTTTTCAGTGCGTAAGNTTGCTTAAGNTGGTGAAATTATAGAGTTATGGAAAACCGTACAAAGTTTCGCTGTTCACCGATTAATTGCGGTGTTTAGACGGACTCTAAAAGCATTTATTCACAAACTTAAGTTAGTAAAGCACATTCATTCGGTACAGCTGTTCTAATTTTTTAATTTCACCAAACCCCAAACTACTTCGGCTTCAGCTTGCTGTAATCGAATCACAAATATGAAAATTTTAAAGGATGTGTTCCTTGAACACGTCGTAACCCCAACATTTTTAAAATTTAAGACTTCCAGAGTATTTTACCTTTCAATCATCACGATGATGCTGATTTTATTTTCAAGCTGTAACCCCGCTGCGCTTGTAAATCCTGAAAGCTATAGTGACAAATGGGAAAATACCTATGTCTGGTTCTCACCATCAGATCTAAGTACAATTTATGTTTCCGGAAANGGAGATCCTGAAACAGCTTTGCCAGTTCCTAATGATTCAGACTACCTAATAGAATGGAGTAAAAAAGGTGAAGTTTATGAACTTAAGATCACCTCCTATTACCAGGATATTGATTTTGCCTGGTTCGATGGGTACGACGCCGAGGATAATTCCGAAGAAATTCCGTGGATACAGGAAGGAAATACGCTGGAACTGGTAAGTGAAAAACTATTACCTTCTGAAAATGGCAGGTATCGCATTTCCCTTTCAGACGATTTAAAAGATTAAACTACACCAGAACAATCTAAAGCAGAACTTATTTCCTGAGATTAATTTCTCTGTTGATAAACCTGTATTTTAAATTTGGTAAATTTGTGAATTCCGATCTTTCGATTAGCAAATAGATCGAACTCAAGAATTTACTATGAATAAATTTACCGCCACTTATACAGACCAGTACCAGTTGTCCATGGCTCAGGTCTATTTCAAAAAAGGACAGAAGGAGCAGCAGGCTGTTTTCGATTATTATTTTAGAAAACTCCCGTTTAAAAGTGGTTATGCAATCTTTTCCGGACTTGAGGATCTTCTGGAAATCTTGAAGAAGCTTCGTTTTTCTGAAGATGATCTGGAATTCCTAAAGGAACAGGGTTTTGAAAAGGATTTTCTTGAATACTTAAAGGATTTCCAATTCAAAGGAAAGATCTATTCAGTAAAAGAAGGTGATATTGTATTTCCGACCCGGCCGATCTTACAGGTAGAAGCAAGTATTATTGAAGCACAGATTATCGAAACCATTCTTCTCAATTTGCTGAACTTTCAAACACTTATCGCTACCAAAGCAAGCCGTATGCGCTTAGTGGCGGGAGATGCTACATTGCTCGACTTTGGATTGAGACGTGCTCAGGCTAGCGGTGGGTATTTTGCTACTCGCGCTGCCATCATTGGAGGTTTTAATGGTACAAGTAACGTAGTCGCCGGAAAAGATTTTGATATTCCTGTTTCTGGAACGATGGCCCATTCTTTTGTGCAAAGCTATGATGATGAATTGAGGGCTTTCAGGGACTTTGCTGAAGGTCGTCCTGAAAATTGTGTACTTCTTGTAGACACTTATAATACTTTAAAAAGTGGTATTCCTAACGCGATAAAGGTCGCAATGGAGATGGAAGAGCGTGGTCAAAAATTACTGGCAGTCAGGCTCGATAGTGGAGATCTAAGTTATTTTGCCAAGGAAAGCAGGAAAATGCTCGATGCAGCGGGCCTTGATTATGTGAAAATAGCAGCTTCGAATCAGTTGGACGAGCATGTAATCAAAAGTTTATTAGAGCAACAGGCTCCCATTGATATCTTCGGAGTGGGAACGAACTTGGTGACCGGCGATCCTGATGGTGCCCTGGATGGGGTTTATAAACTGGCATTTTCCGCAGGTAAACCAAGAATAAAAATTTCAGAAAGTATTATTAAGATCACCCTTCCACATAAAAAACAGGTTTTCAGGATAAAGGATGAGAATGGGAAGTGTATTGGAGCAGATGTAATTGGCCTGTACCATGAAGATAATATTCAGGAAATGCATCATCCATTCGAGCCTTACAAATCCATGAATCTTAAGTATTACAAACAAGAAGCTTTACTAGAACTGGTCATGGATGAAGGAAAAGTGTTACAGGAAAAAAGAAGTCTTAGTGAAATTTCAGAATATAGTATCGCCAGACTTTCAGAATTGCCTATAGAATACAAACGATTTAATAATCCGCATATCTATAAGATCGGGATTAGCGAATTGCTGAAAGAGGAACGGGATCAATTGATCAAAATGCAGAAAAATAAGATATAATGAAAACGCTAGTTCTCATAGATATTCAAAATGATTTTATGCCGGGCGGTGCACTTGCTGTAGAGAATGGTGATGAAATAGTTCCATTGGTAAACGATCTTCAGCAAAAATTTGATCTGGTAATTGCTACCCAGGACTGGCATGCTAGCGGGCATTCCAGCTTTGCCTCAGCTCATGAAAATGCGAAGGTTTTTGATCTTATAAAATTAAATGGACTTGATCAGGTTCTATGGCCGGATCACTGCGTTCAAACTACCAGTGGCGCTGAATTCCATCCAGAGCTTGATACCAATCGTATCGAAACCATTTTTAGAAAGGGAACAGATCTGGCAATCGATAGCTATAGTGGATTTTACGATAATGCTCATTTGAAGTCTACGGGACTCTCAGGTTATCTGAAGGATAAAGGTGTTAAGAATGTTTATTTCGCCGGTTTGGCCGGGGATTATTGCGTAGCCTATTCGGTTCTGGATAGNATCGCGGAAGGTTTTACAACGACACTTATCGAAGATGCNACCAGGGCAATAGATAAAGAAGGTTTTGAAAAAATGAAACTGGAAATTCTTANAAAAGGTGGAACTATTTTGAACTCNGCTGACCTGGAATTCTAGAAATCCAGGTAATAAATGTATCCTACATTGAACCAGAGTACAAAGTCGTTGAACTTGTTTTGCGGTCCCTGTACATCCAGCCCTTCCAGTTTGTCGGTATCATAATAAGTAGCTCTGGCTTCCAGTTGCAGATCGCTGAATCTACTCAGCCTGTACCGTAGTCCTGCACTTCCAAGAATGGCAAAGGTGTTTCCTGGTTCCAGGAAGAGTCCGTCTTCAAACGTGTTAAAAAGTACTTTAGGACTATCCAATGGTCCAAGATCTGAATACGCTGTAGGCCTGTAATGCACAAAATGTACTCCAAGGGAGATATAAGGAGCGAACAAGTAGCCAAAATCCCTGGCTTTTTTTATTCCTAAAAAATGNTATTCAAGAGNGGTTCCTGCTTCAATAACTTCAGTTTCTCCATGCATCGCTCGAAGTTGCTGTCCTCCCAAACTATTTTTTTCTGCCACNGGACCATAATGGTCCAGGTTAGATCTTAGATAATCGATCTCATTTCTAATTCTGAAATATTTAGTAAACCATAAGCTGGAGGGCCTGCAACTACATTCTGGTTTGAAAGCGAAATTCATATAATGTACTAGGCCAACCCCAAAACCACCATTATCCAGATTGTTTTTCACATTCCATCGCTCACCATAATCGGTAAAGAAACCGGCAGGTCCTGCAATGACTCCAACTTCGTTAGAAAAACTAAGCTGTCCCGAAGCATTTTCAGAATAGCCAAGGATAATGATTACGAANAGAAGAAATACCTTATTGAAGTTCATTGAATGCAGCTTGCAACGTTAGCAAATATAGCAAAACTACTTTAACACAATATTTATAAACNGGCCGAGAAAACAGGCTCTGAAAGTAAAAGTTAATTTTATATCAAATGACGGAATGAATCCAGTAATCCTTATAGAATATTTATATTTGCACCATAATTTGGATAAAAAATTTATAATTTAATAATAGCGCCAGTCATTATGGAAAAAAATATCAAAAATTTCCTGGAAAAGGTGTCAACCAGAAACCAGAACGAACCAGAATTTATGCAAGCGGTTCATGAGGTGGCTGAAACCGTAATTCCTTTTATTGAAAAGAATAAAAAATACCAGAACAAGATGCTTCTGGAGCGTATGGTGGAGCCGGAAAGGGTTGTGATGTTTAGAGTGCCATGGCTTGATGATAACGGGGATATTCAGGTAAATCGAGGATTTAGANTCCAGATGAACTCAGCAATTGGACCATACAAGGGTGGTTTGCGTTTCCATCCATCAGTAAACCTTAGTATTCTTAAGTTTCTTGCGTTTGAGCAGACTTTCAAAAACAGCCTTACAACACTTCCTATGGGTGGTGGTAAAGGAGGATCAGATTTTGATCCAAAAGGAAAATCTGATAATGAAGTTATGCGTTTCTGCCAGAGCTTTATGACTGAATTGCAAAGACATATTGGNNCTAATGCTGATGTACCTGCAGGTGATATTGGGGTTGGTGCTCGTGAGATTGGATTTATGTTTGGTCAGTATAAGAGAATTCAGAATGAGTTTACAGGAATTTTGACCGGGAAAGGTCTTAGCTACGGTGGATCTTTGATTAGACCTGAAGCTACAGGATACGGGAANGTNTATTTCGCTCAAAATATGCTGAAAACCAAAGGAGAAAAGCTAGAGGGTAAAACCATAGTGATCTCAGGTGCTGGAAACGTTGCGCAATATGCTGCCGAAAAAGCAACTCAGCTTGGAGCTAAAGTAGTTACCATGTCAGATTCTGGTGGATTCATCNATGACAAAGATGGTATTGATGCTGATAAACTTCAGTTTATCATGGAGCTCAAGAATGAGAGACGTGGTAGAATTAGTGAATATGTAGATCAATATTCCGGAGCTGAATATCATGAAGGTAAAACTCCATGGAACATTAAGTGTGATATCGCATTACCGTGTGCAACTCAGAACGAATTGGATAAAGAAGATGCCCAGGCATTGGTCAATAATGGCTGTATGTGTGTAGGAGAGGGAGCGAACATGCCATGTACTCCTGAAGCGATCGAGGTTTTCCATAATGAAAAGATNTTGTTCTCACCAGGAAAGGCTTCNAATGCCGGTGGTGTTGCAACTTCAGGNTTNGAAATGTCTCAGAACTCTATGCGTTATAACTGGACTTCAGAAGAAGTAGACAAGAAACTTCATGAGATCATGAATGATATACATGAGGCATGTGTGGAATATGGTACTACTGAAGATGGTTATGTGGACTACGTAAAAGGAGCGAACATTGCAGGATTTGTAAAAGTAGCAGACGCTATGCTAGCACAGGGTGTTGTATAGTTAAGCATTCGAAATATAAGACTAAAGCCGCTGAAAAGCGGCTTTTTTTATACATTGCTCACAAATTCTTTCAGCATGCTGGTGCATACCAAAGCGATCGTGATCAGTGCTTTAAAATATGGGGAGGCAGATCTTATAGTCAAGCTTTACACGCTGTCTGATGGTCTTAGAACCTATATGCTGAAGAGAGTGCTCAAGAGTCGCCGGGGTAAATTCAAAGCTTCCATGTTCCAAAGTCTTACTCAGCTGGATATCGTAGCCAATCACAAAAATACAGGGAAACTGGAGTATTTGAAAGAAGCAAAAGTGATTGCGAATTATCAAAGCCTGCACACAGATCCGGTCAAACAGGCGATGGTGATGTTCCTGGCTGAAGTTCTTAAAAATAGTATCAGGGAAGAAGAAAACAACGAAGCGCTATTCCATTACCTTGAATATAGCCTGCAATATCTTGATGCTGCTGAAAAAGTCGCCAATTTCCATCTGTTATTCCTACTTCAACTTACCAGGTATCTTGGGTTCCAGCCTCAAAATTCTACTTCAGAAGCTGAATATTTTAATATGCTCGATGGAGTTTTTCAGGAAATACCCACGAATGACTATTGTATAGAAGGTAATACTGTAAATTTGCTGAAAAATTTATTGGGCACCGAATTTGATGCCTTATCGAGTATAAAATTGAACCAGGCTTCACGCACAGACTTCCTAAAAATGCTTCTTCTTTATTTTGAACTGCATATTGAAGGTTTTCGCAAACCGAAGTCTCTTGGAGTGTTAAATGAAATTTTTGGATAAATGCGGTCAGGACNNTTAGTTCTATTNTTCTTTCTTTCTTATTTCCATCTATCTGCACAGGAGATCAGGATCCTGGATAGCGATACCGGTGAACCAGTTGCCGGGGTGGCCATTTACAATCATGATCAGTCAAAATATACTATTTCAGATATTGAAGGAGTGGCGATCATCACTAATTTTTCAGATACCGAAGTTATTATTTTTAAGTCGGTTTCCTATAAAGAAGTATATCGCAGAAAAAGAGAGATCCTTCAGAATAATAGTATCGTTGTTCTAGAACCGGGTGAAAATCAACTGGAACAGATCACACTCTCAGCGGCGCGTTTTAAGCTGAAAAAAGACGAAATTCCGCAGAAGATCGTGAGCATCGTTCCGTCTGAAATTTTAATGGCGAATCCTCAAACTTCAGCAGATCTCTTGGAAAGTACGGGACAGGTGTTTGTTCAAAAAAGCCAGTTAGGCGGCGGAAGTCCCATGATAAGAGGTTTTTCAACTAACAGATTATTACTCACCGTGGATGGAGTGCGTATGAATTCTGCCATTTTCCGAAGCGGGAATCTTCAGAACGTGATCTCAGTAGATCCATTAATGGTAGAGAATGCCGAAGTTATTCTTGGTCCGGGTTCTGTGGTTTACGGGAGTGATGCTATTGGCGGGGTGATGAATTTTTATACACTGCAGCCAGATTTTAGTTTTACCGGTGGCACTTCAGTTTCGGGCTCCATTTATACTCGTTTTGCCACTGCTAATAATGAAAATACGGTACATGCAGATGTAAATGTAGGACGTGAAAACTGGGCTTTTAGAACCGGGATCACTTATTCAGATTTTGGTGACCTAAAGATGGGAGAACATGGTCCAGACGACTATCTGCGTCCTGATTATGCCGAAAGGCAGAACGGCATTGATGTGATGGTGGAAAATCCAGATCCCCTGGTTCAGAAACCTACAGGATATGACCAGATCAACCTCTTGCAAAAGGTCAAGTATATGCCATCCAAAGACTGGGATTTTAATCTCGGACTTGTTTATTCCCAGACTTCAGATTTTCCAAGATTTGACCGACTATACCGCAAGAAAGATGGTGTTTTGCGTGCTGCAGAATGGTATTATGGTCCGCAAACCTGGTTTCTTGGAAATTTGAAGATNAATCATCGNAGCCGTTCAGAATTCTATGATAAAGTTCAGTTTACAGGTGCTTATCAGTATTTTGGCGAGAGTAGAAATGACCGGGATTTTGGAGAGCCTATNCTTTTNTCTACGGAAGAANATGTAGATGCTTANTCAGCAAATCTGGATTTCGAAAAGTCATTGTCTGAGAGNAAGTTGTTCTATGGTTTCGAATATGTACTTAATTCGGTTGCTTCCGAAGGAGCTTTCAGAAATATTCANAATGGAGAANCCGGAGATACNGCAAGNAGGTATCCGGANGACTCAAAGTGGCAATCCATGGCGGTATATTCGAGTTACCAGTGGAAAATAAGTGAGGATCTTTCTTTGCAGTCGGGTCTNCGCTATAATCATATCCTGGTGGANGCAAAATTTGAGGATCGTTTCTATGANTTTCCTTTTGAGGAAGCNAATATNAGCACTGGTGCNCTNACNGGAAGTCTTGGACTTAACTGGNNTCAAAATCACTTTGTAGGCTGGCGACTGGGACTTTCTACCGCTTTTCGTGCTCCAAATATTGATGATATTGGTAAAATATTTGATTCTGAACCTGGNTCTGTNGTCGTGCCTAATCCAGACCTGAAGTCGGAATATGCCTATAATGCNGAANTTGGAGCCGACTTCAATTTTAGCGATAATCTTCGTNTTGGGCTAACTGCTTATTACACGTACCTCGATGATGCGATGGTTCGAAGAGATTATGATCTGGATGGTGTTACCGAGATCGATTATCAGGGAGAACCAAGTCGTGTACAGGCCATACAAAATGCAGCCAATGCTTATGTTTATGGACTGGAAGCAGGACTGGAAATTGATTTTTCGGTAGCCTTACGTATGAACTCTCAATTTAGTTATACCTATGGAGAGGAAAATGATGGTGGNGAATATGTACCATTAAGACATGCGGCTCCTATGTTTGGAAGTACACATCTGGTCTGGAACAAGCGAAAANTAAAACTTGACCTNTTTGCTGAGTACAATGGTGAGTTTGACTTTGACGATCTAGCTCCGGGAGAGCAGGATAAAGCTTATTTATATGCCACAGATTCNAACGGAAATCCATATTCNCCGGCNTGGTACACCCTTAATTTAACCGGNCAATACCGTCTNAACCCTAATTGGCTGGCTACGGTTTCTTTCGAAAATATAACCAACCAACGATATCGTACCTATTCTTCAGGAATTGCCGCAGCAGGAAGAAATTTGATCATAGCCCTAAGCTATAATTTTTAACAACTTCAATGCTTTCATATTTCAGAATTATTTGATCCTGAATACCCGTCGTTTTTTAGCGAGNAATCATATCATCTTTTGTTAAAAATCCTTATTTTCGCACATCATTTGAAAATAGGAGAAAATGAGTGCAAAATTCCCTGAATATAAAGGTCTTGACCTGCCTAAAGTGGCTGAAGAAATTCTTAATTACTGGGAAGAGAATGATATTTTCGAAAAGAGTATAAGTTCTCGCGAAGGCAAGGAATCTTACATCTTTTTCGAAGGACCTCCATCTGCAAACGGATTACCTGGTATTCACCATGTAATGGCCCGCTCTATCAAGGATATTTTCTGTAGATATAAAACTCAAAAAGGATTTCAGGTTAAACGTAAAGCAGGTTGGGATACTCATGGTCTTCCTATCGAACTTGGNGTGGAAAAGGAACTTGGGATCACTAAAGAAGATATTGGAACAAAAATTAGTGTTGAAAAATATAACGAGGCATGTAAGAATGCAGTAATGCGTTATACCGATGTCTGGAACGATCTTACCAAAAAAATGGGTTACTGGGTGGATATGACAGATCCATATATCACTTACAAGTCCAAATACATGGAAACTGTATGGTGGTTGCTTTCAGAAATATATAAGAAGGATCTTATTTACAAGGGTTATACCATTCAGCCATATTCTCCAAAGGCAGGAACGGGTTTGAGTTCTCACGAGCTTAACCAGCCAGGAACTTACCAGGATGTGACCGATACTACGGTAACGGCGATGTTCAAAATAACAGACTCGTCTGCTGCACCGGTTGGCGCTGGNCTGGAAGGGGCNTTCTTGATCGCATGGACTACCACACCCTGGACATTACCATCGAACACAGCACTGACNGTTGGNCCTAAGATNCAGTACGTTAGTGTTAAAACATATAATCAATATACTTTTNAGCCAATCACCATTATCGTGGCAAAAGATCTGGNTGAAAAGCAATTTGATAAAAANTTCACTAAGGTTTCTTCGGAAGAAGAGCTTAAAGCTTATTCTGAAGGTGACAAGAAAATCCCGTTTCTAATAGGCGAAGGTTTTNTNGGAAAAGANCTTGTTGAAATAAAATANGAGCAACTACTTGATTATGCTCAGCCAAACGATCATCCTGAAAANGCNTTCAGAGTAATTTCGGGTGATTTCGTAACTACTGAAGATGGTACGGGAATCGTACACACCTCACCAACTTTTGGTGCAGATGATGCTTTGGTGGCAAAACAGGCTTCTCCAGAAGTGCCGCCGCTTCTTGTAAAGGATGANAANGGNAANNTGGTTCCATTGGTGGATCTTCAGGGTAAATTCAGACCAGAGTTAGGAGAATTTGCCGGGAAATATGTAAAAAATGAATACTATGATGATGGGCAGGCGCCAGAAAAGTCTGTAGATGTAGAGCTGGCCATCAAACTCAAAGAAGATAACCGGGCCTTTAAGGTTGAAAAATATGTTCACAGNTACCCAAATTGCTGGAGAACAGATAAGCCAATTTTATACTACCCGCTGGACTCATGGTTTATTAAGGTAACTGAGTTCAAGGACAGAATGCATGAACTTAACCAGAACATAAACTGGAAGCCGAAGTCTACCGGTGAAGGAAGATTTGGAAACTGGCTGGCCAATGCAAATGACTGGAACCTTAGCCGTAGCCGCTATTGGGGAATACCATTACCTATATGGAGAACAGACGATGGCAAGGAAGTAAAGGTGATTGGATCTGTAGCGCAATTAAAGGAGGAAATGGTGAAAGCCGTGGAAGCTGGAGTGCTGGAAAAAGATATATTTTCAGATTTTGTAGCTGGTGACATGAGTGAAGAGAACTACGAGAAAGTAGATCTTCATAAGAATGTAGTGGATACGATCACGCTGGTTTCAGATTCAGGAAAACCTTTGAAACGTGAAGCAGACCTTATCGATGTTTGGTTTGATTCCGGTTCCATGCCTTACTCGCAATGGCATTATCCATTTGAGAATAAGGAAAAAGTGGAAGATGAATGGCGTAAAGCAGATTTTATTGCTGAAGGTGTGGATCAAACACGAGGATGGTTCTATACGCTGCATGCGATCGCAACCATGATTTTTGATGATGTTGCCTATAAGAATGTTGTTTCTAACGGACTTGTACTGGACAAGAACGGGCAGAAAATGTCCAAGCGTCTTGGAAATGCAGCAGATCCTTTCGAAACTCTGGCTGTTTACGGTCCGGATGCTACGAGATGGTATATGATCTCCAATGCAAATCCATGGGATAACTTAAAATTTGATATTGAAGGAATTGGCGAAGTTCAGCGTAAATTCTTCGGAACCTTATATAATACCTATTCGTTCTTTACACTGTACGCAAACATTGACGGTTTTACGTATGCTGAAGCAGATGTAGACCTTGATAAAAGACCTGAAATAGATCGTTGGATCCTTTCAGAATTGCATACACTTATTGAAAAGGTGGACAGGTTCTATGCTGAATATGAGCCAACGAAAGCAACCCGTGCTATTTCAGAATTTGTTCAGGAGAACCTTAGTAACTGGTTTGTGCGTTTAAGCAGAAGACGTTTCTGGAAAGGTGATTACGAGCAGGATAAGATTTCAGCTTACCAGACATTATATACCTGTATGGAGACTGTGGCAAAGCTGGGAGCACCGGTAGCGCCATTCTTTATGGACAGACTCTTCAGAGATCTGAATAATGCTACAGGGAAGGATACTTCAGAATCTATACATATTGCTGAGTTCCCGGTTTATCAACCAGAATTTGTTGATAAATCCCTGGAGCACAAAATGGAAAAAGCACAGACGATCTCTTCCTTAGTACTTTCACTACGGAAGAAGGAAATGATCAAAGTGCGTCAACCTTTGCAAAGGGTAATGATTCCGGTACTTGATGATGCACAAAAGCATGAAATCGAGGCGGTTGCAGACCTTATAAGGTCTGAGGTTAATGTGAAGGAGATCGAGCTTATAGACGATGCCTCAGGACTTCTGGTTAAGCAGGTAAAACCTAACTTTAGAGTTCTTGGTCCAAGATTTGGTAAGGATATTAAGTTGATTGTCAATGCGGTGAATAATTTTTCTGCAGAGGACATCGCAAAGATTGAGAGAGAAGGAGAGATCGAATTAAACATTAACGAAAAAATGGTTAATTTGTCACTCGCTGAGGTAGAAATAAGCTCTCAGGATATTGAAGGATGGTTAGTTGCCAGCAGTGGTAATCTAACTGTGGCACTGGATGTTAGTATCAGTGAGGAGTTGAAAAGGGAAGGTGTTGCCAGGGAACTGGTAAACAGGATCCAGAACCTCCGAAAAGATTCAGGCTTTGAAGTGACTGATACAATAGATGTAACCCTACAGAAGGACGGTATGATCGAGGATGCCGTGAATGATAATATAACCTATATTAAAACAGAAACATTAACTGCAAACCTCGAATTTGCAGAGGTGGTGGAGGAAGGTGCAGATGTAGAATTTGATGATGTCACCACTAAAATGTTCATTAAAAAACATTAAGNCATGTCTACAGATGTAAAAGAACGCTACAGCGATGCAGATCTAGCCGAGTTCAAGGCTTTGATCAAATCAAAGATCGAGAAAGCACAGGAGCAGTTGTCTAATTATCAGTCAGCCTATAAGAATGATGGAAATAATGGTACAGATGATACCTCCCCAACATTCAAAGCTTTTGAGGAAGGAAGTGAAACTATGAGCAAGGAAGCGAACTCTCAGCTGGCTATTCGCCAGGAGAAGTTTATCCGTGATCTAAAGAATGCACTTAACAGGATCGAAAATAAGACTTATGGTATTTGCAGAGTGACTGGAAAGCTGATTGCTAAAGAAAGATTGCTTTTAGTACCTCATGCAACCTTAAGCATTGAAGCAAAAAATTTACAACGCTAAGCTGATCAAATCAACGTCTGGAACATCTTTTGTTCCGGACGTTTTTATTTTTACTGAAGGAAGATGTTGAAGAAGTTTTGTTTGCTGTGGTTTTTCTGTTTCAGCGTGTCACTACATGCACAGCGTGATACCCGCGAGATCTTCAATGCTTCAGGAATTGAATACATCGATATACTTACCAACGAGGTTTTCAAAATTACTATTACCGCTACTAATACAGACAGGATCAGGCTCATCACTCATTCTGAAGGTGAATACTTTAATCAGATTCTTGTTCAAACAAAAGTCGATAACGGTAATTTGAGTATAAGAACGAGCTATCCCCAGGAACTTACCGGAGGCTTTGATAAATTAAGTGCACATAAGGTCTTTTCTTTAGAGCTAGAACTGGAGATTCCAGAGAATCTTGAAATTTCTGTAGATTCTAATATAGCTTCTTTAATTACAACTGGATCCTTTAACCAGTTAACAGCGAACCTTAAAGATGGTTTTTGTGACTTAAGGGATTTTGCAGGAAATGCTACGATTAATACTTACGATGGTAATATTCGGGTGGAAACAGGTTCCGGTCTTGTTGATGCTGAAAGCAGGAATGGAAAGGTGGAGTTACCGAAATATTTACGAGGTAGAAACCCTATAAAACTTAAGTCTATAGACGGCAATATATTGGTGCTTAAAACTAAATAATATTAGTATTTTTGGTGCGTTTCAATTAAAAATAAACCATGTCGCTTAAAAAAGCCGGAATCATCATTTTCCTGATCTTATTAATAGATCAGATCTCCAAAATTTATATCAAAACACATTTTGCTCTAGGTGAAGAGATCGAGGTTTTCGACTGGTTTAGTATTCTTTTTGTTGAGAACGAAGGAATGGCGTGGGGAACCAAGATCCCTGGTGAATATGGCAAGCTAGCCCTCACTCTTTTCAGGCTGGCCGCTATAGTTGGTATTGGTTACTGGTTATGGGATGCAGTTAGAAAGAATGGCTCAAGAGTATTGATCGTTTCAATCGCGCTGATCTTTGCCGGAGCTTTTGGAAATATCATCGATTCTGTTTTCTACGGAATCATCTTTGACGATAGCTACGGCCATGTAGCAAGTTTTTTACCTGAAGCTGGTGGCTATAGTTCAATTTTCTACGGAAAGGTGGTAGACATGCTATATTTCCCTCTGTGGAAAGGTTATTTACCTGGTTGGGTCCCATTCTGGGGTGGAGAGTACTTCACATTTTTCGAACCCGTATTTAATATAGCAGATTCAGCGATCAGCGTTGGTGTAGCTTTACTTTTAATATTCAATAAGAAAGCTTTTCCAAAGGAAGAAGAATAAAATCAGGCAGCAGTTTTATCGAAGATCTTTTCGAACTTTTTAAGTTCAATAGGTTTTATGAGATAATCTGTAACCATATTAAATGATTTCACTCTCTCCAAATCCCGAGGGTCTATCGAGGAACTTACTACATAAAGAGTGATCTTTTTATTCAGGTTGTTCTTGATCTTCAGGAATTCATTTAAAAACTCCCAGCCATCCATTACAGGCATATTAAGATCCAGGAATATGATATCTGGTAGCAAATCTTCATGGGTAACAGAAGACATGGTTTTCTTGAAATAATCCAGTGCTTCTTTACCATTTTTATAGATTAGAAGATTCTCTGATAATTTTTTGATCTCTATGATCTTTTTAACCAAGTTCACGTATATCTTATCATCATCGATGATACACGCTAGTTCTACTTTCTGCCCCATTGTATAGATCTAGAATTTTATTTTAAACGTAGTTCCTATGTCTAGAGTACTACTTACAGATATGGCTCCCCCTAGAGCTTCCACCTGGTTTTTGGTAATGAATAAACCAATACCTTTTGCTTCCTGACTGGTATGATGAAAGGTTCGGTACATTCCAAACATTTTATCACCATATTCGTCGAGATCGATCCCCATTCCATTGTCACTTATCTCGAGAAATTCCTTTTCGTTCTCAATATATGTCTGGATAAAGATGACCGGTTTACGACCAGGTTGTTTGTATCTGATCGCATTCGTGATTAAATTTAATAAAATACTTTCAAGATACTCAGGTATATAGCTAATTTCTTTCAAATCCTGAAACTCAGCGACGATTTTTGCATTTTCCCGATTAATGAGTGATGATATCGATGCCAGAACGATCTCCAGAGCCTCTTCAAATTTAATTTTGACCCGTTCTTTCTTTAGCGAACTTTGAACACTAACGATATTGTTCAGTCTTGAAATCGCAGAATCCAGGTTGCCAGCCACATCATCAACATTGGCAAGTAGATCCAGTTTATCTCTATCTGTCTTGGCCTCTCGTAACAATTCCACAATAAGACTTAAATTGCTACTATGGGATCTTAAATGATGTGAAACGATGTGGGCAAAGTTGAAAAGTCGGGAATTTTGCGAAGCAATGATGTCCAGCGAATTCTGAAGATTCAGTTCATTGTTTTTGTTTTCGTCGATGTTCTGTAAAACTCCCCTTATTCCAATCACTTGTTGATCATCATCATAAACCGGTTTTCCTGTCAATCGCACCCAGTATTCTCTGTTCTGAAAGGAGATCATCTTCAATTCCAGTTTAAAAGGAATCCCGAAGTTCTCACATTTATCAAAGGCAGATTTCATTCTGTTATGATGTTCTTCAGCATAGAAGCTTTCCCGCTTTTCATAAGCAGGTTGAAAATCCCGGGGGCAATCGAGAATTTTCTTGGTTACATCATCCCAGTAAATATTCTTATTGATCGTGTCTACATACCAGCCTCCGGTAGAAGTCATTTCTGCAGTTTCACGATAGTAGAAGAAATTTTCTTCGATCGTGTACTGGTCCCGCTTGGTCTGGTGGATATTTACAAATAGGAGTACCGCTGTTTCCCTGAAGGAGTTATCCTTGCTTTTAAGATTCTTACATTCAAACCATCGATACTTTCCATTCCCGAGTTTCAGCTTGATCTCAAATTTGAAAGTCTCATCATCAGTGATAAGCTTTTCAAAATGGATTCTAAAATCATAACGATAATCGGGATGTAGGATATGATTGATAAAGAATTCAAAACGATCTTCTTCGATCTTAGGATCACCTACGAGATTGCTGAAATGATCTGACCAGCTAATCTCCTTGGAAAAGAGATTGATCTTCCAATAGGCGATATCGAAATCCTGAAGTATGCTGTTTAACTGAAGGTCGCTAAGCATTAGGGTCTTTTGGCAATGTTAAATGTACATTTTTAAGCTAGTTGTAGCAAAAATTATTTTTTCCTGAAATCGTAGATCCTGTTGGGAGTAACGCAATAGTCCAGTGGAATGTCACTTGTATATACATCACTGATCTCATCTACTGGTCCATAGAAAGAAACACCAATTTTAATGATGTCTTTCTTGCAGCGGCTTAAAAAGCGATCGTAAAAACCCTTCCCATATCCAACTCGGTGTCCGCTTTTATCTAATGCCAGAAGAGGAATAAAAACAGCGTCCAGCTGTTTTGCAGCAATCTGGATGCCGTCTACCGGTTCAGGAATATTCCATTGATTCTTAACGATCCTGGTTTGATCTGTTAGTAAGTAATTGATCATTTCACCAGTTTCAAAATCAGATTTGGCCACAATGATCTCTTTGTCTTTTCCCTGTAATACATGTAGCAAATATTCTGTATTTACTTCCTTTTGTTCAGCAATACTTAGGAAAATATGAAAGTATCGTGCATCCCAGATGCTTAGTTCAAGACATTTATTCGCGATATCTATGCTCATGCTCTCGATATCTTCCTGAGCAAGCTGACTGCGTAAAAGCTTAAATTTCTTCCTGATTTCAGACTTCTTCATCGAAAAGCGCTTTTGATTGCATGGATATGTGAAAGATGGCGTCACCCTGATATACGATCGGGGATTCATTGATATTAATCACATAACCCTCGCTACTGCTCTTGATCTTATGACTAAATTTACCATAGGGATCGGTAATTGTAGCGATATATTCACCCTTTTCAACATGTTTGCCACAGGGAATCTTGACATGTAGAAGACCACTGTACTTTGCCCGTAACCAGGAACTATTCTCGATAAGAACGGTATCTCTTTTTACTTCTGGATATTCAAATTTATCATTCAGCATTTCCAGATGACTNANAATNCNCATGGCNCCNTCTACNCCNACTTTTGCTACATCTTTATTNGANTCCAGGGATTTTCCACCTTCNAANAGCAAAACGGGAATNCCTAATTTNGAACAGGTTTCCCGGTAGGATTTTGTGATCGTTTTGGAATGTATGGTAAAAGGAGCGTTGAAGATCTTCGCATATTTAATACTTTGTTCATCGCCTTTTTTAACTCGTATTTGTGGAGCATTGAACCTGGCAGCACCTCCGGTATGGAAGTCCAGGCAAAAATCTGCTATTGGTAGTATTTTTTTTACAAATTGATAAGCGAATCTACTGGCCAGCGACCCATTTTTTGTTCCGGGGAACACACGATTAAGATCACGTCCATCAGGAAATTCGCGAGCCATGTTTAAAAATCCGAAGATGTTCACGATAGGGATACAAATCACGGTACCCACTTTAGGTTTGTTGACACCCTTCGAAATGATCTGCCTTACGATCTCAACTCCATTGATCTCGTCGCCATGAATTCCTGCTGTTAGAAGAACAACTGGACCAGGTCTTTTGGAACGCTCAATAATGACCGGCACCTCCACAGATGTGGTAGTGTATAGCTTGGCCATATTAAAATTTATGGTCGCTCTTTTACCCGGCAGTACTTTTTCTCCCAGGATCTCAAGAACATTGTTCTTGTCTATTCGCGGCATATGTTAGACGTTTCGTTCAATATATCTAATGATCGTTTTGGCAATATCCTTTCCGGTTGCTGCTTCAATCCCTTCCAGACCAGGAGAGCTGTTTACTTCAAGTATAAGAGGACCGCGACTACTTTGCAGCATATCCACACCTGCTACACCAAGAGCCATTGCTTTCGCTGCCTTGATAGCTGCATTTTCCTCTTCATCTGTTAGCTGAATGATGGATGCTGAACCTCCACGGTGAAGATTCGATCTAAACTCACCTTCTTTCCCCTGTCTTTTCATCGCACCTACAACCTGTCCATCTACCACAAAAGCCCGAATATCTGCTCCACCGGCTTCCTTGATGAATTCCTGCACGATTACTCTTGCCTGTAGGCCGTTAAAGGCTTCAATGACAGATTCTGCAGCATTCTGAGTTTCAGCCAGAACCACTCCTAATCCCTGAGTACCTTCCAGTAATTTAATGATCACCGGGGCACCACCAACATGTTCCAGAATTTCAGTAACATCTTTCGAATAGTTGGTGAAAACGGTTTTAGGTAAACCAAGTCTTGCTCTCGATAATATCTGTAAACTTCTTAATTTATCCCTGCTTCTTACCAGCGCCTGTGATTCGGTCGTAGTAAAAGTTCCCATCATTTCAAATTGTCTTACTACGGCAGTTCCGTAGAAAGTTACCGAAGCTCCAATTCTTGGAATTACCGCATCAGTATCATCCAGAAAATGGTTTTTATAGTAAATACTTGGTTTCTTCTTTTCAATAACCAGGTCACACTTTGTAGGATCGATCACTTCTACTTCGTGGTTGCGCTTTTTAGCGGCTTCTACCAGTCGGCTTGTAGAATAGAGTCGGGGATTTCTGGATAATATTCTAATTTTCATACTACTTCAGGTTAAACGAGACATCGATAAGTTCGGTGTCCACTATAAATTTTTTGGTTAAAAACTTTCTTCCAATTAATACCGGATATCGCATTTCCTGTCTGTCTGAAAGCGATAAGGATATTTTAAATACTTTTCCGAAGAGCCTAATATTGGTACGCACCAGATATCGTTTCTGGATGATCCCGTTACTACTTCTTACAAATACAATGTCGTAATCTTTAAAAATAAAAGCTTTGCCATTATATAAAGGATGCTCAGCATCCAGAAAGGTACAATGCAGTTCATCATCAACTTCTTTGATATTCTCGCAATGTATCGAGGAACTATAGGCTCCTGTATCAATTTTAATGGCGATGTCGTTGAGGTGTAAAGCAGGAAAATCTGCCTTGTCAAATCTTCCGATCACAATCTTCTCCATAATGCAATATACTAAAATGCCCTAAGTCTGGGAGCCGTGCAAAGTAAACGAAAGATTATACAATATTTTGATACGTAGGGTGATATTCTTAAAATTTACTTCGGAAGCCAAAAAAGGTTTAGTGAGCTTATTTTAATGTTTATTTTTGAGNTAATGGAAAAGCCAGCTCTGGACGTACAATTAAANACNTTNCCCAATAGCCCGGGTGTTTATCANTATTTCGATAAGAATGGAAAGATCCTTTATGTAGGGAAAGCCAAGAATTTGAAGAAACGGGTGACTTCTTATTTCACCAAGAGACATGATAGCCATCGAATTGGAGTCATGGTCAAGAAGATCCATGAAATAAAACATATCGTAGTTGCTTCAGAAACCGATGCATTGCTCCTGGAAAATAATTTGATCAAGAAACATCAGCCCAGGTTCAATGTAATGCTAAAGGATGATAAGACGTACCCGTGGATATGCATTAAAAATGAGCGGTTTCCACGTGTTTTTCCTACCAGAAAACTGGTTCGTGATGGCAGCGAATATTATGGGCCTTTTACCAGCTTTAAAACNGTAAANACACTNCTCGATCTTATTAAGGGATTGTACAAGTTAAGAACCTGTAATTATGATCTTTCTGAAGAAAAGATCCGGAATGAGAAATATAAGGTTTGCTTAGAATATCATCTTGGTAATTGTGAAGGACCCTGTGAAGCTTTGCAGGCTGAAGAAGAATATAACCGCAATATTGAAGCGATTCGCCAGATCGTAAAAGGTAATTTCAAGGATTCCCTTCAGCGTTTTCGGAATCAAATGAAAGAGCATGCTG
>FUFK010043664.1_pt1 | contig 21076 bp, 62 predicted proteins | sample 1021851 | NCBI WGS metagenome assembly FUFK01 (sample SAMEA51879418, study PRJEB19060) | metagenome
TTGAACAACAAATAGCGTCTATAAGCGTTATGTTCGACCAAGGACAATTTGAAAAAGTTATGCGGCACGTAGACCGCTTGAAAAAAAAGATACGCACCATGAGGCAAGCAGGGCTTGATACGGAGGCTATGGAGTTTAGTCCTGAGAACATAGCGTTCAAACTCTTGCGCAGAAACGATCTGCTTGATACACTAACTAAGTTAAAGTATAAAGCCTACGACCAATCCATGACTTTGGATGACTGATGGAATTCTACGACATNACAGAACAAGATAAGCCGCACCCCGGCGAATACATACTCTATGTGCCCTCGCAGGCTATTGTGTTGTGCGGTGCATACATGGGCGATCGTATAAAGGTTCTGCACAATGGCAGAGTCTTGGAGGATAAGGTCGAGAACTTTAAGAAGATAAAGATTGGTATGAAAGAAAAGAAGCAGAAGTTTGTGTCACGATGTAAAGCGTGTGGTAAATGACCAAGATTTATACTTACTGTTTGTTTGACACAGACGACACCTTCCACGGCGTCTATTCCTCGCTTGCCGCCGCTTATCGCGATGCGATCCGGCTGGCTAACCGAGGGCAAAGCAAGGTTATGCTACGCACGGAGAATGGATGGGTCGATCCTGACTTGACAACGCTCCGCAACGTGTTATATTCTAAGTGTGACGTGGTGGTCGTGCTGCAAGGCGGTCGCCACCGAGCCAAAATTCTCAAAACAAAACTCAAGGAGTGACTATGACTGACCGTGACCACAATGCAATCCTCGCCATGTATGAGCATTTGGAGTGCGAGAACCCATTTGACCGTGAATTGGCTTGGAACTGGGATGAGTGGGAAGATTGGGAGGACGAGACCAACCCTGAATACTGGGGTATCTAATGTACATGATTTACGGCGTAAGCGACTGCCCTCACTGTCTACGCGCACAAGCGTTATGTATGGAAAAGGACGTTGACTACGCTTGGGTGATGATGGATTGGTCCAAAGAATACCGCGAATACATCAAGAGCGATTGGAAATGGAACACCTACCCAATCATTACAAAAATGTCTTTTGACGAACGCACATCATCAGAAGTGTTGGTCGGCGGCTTTGACGAACTACAGTTGGAGTTGCTTTCTCTCGACCAGTAGCATACTTACTATGTGGACGACCTCTCCCCCGGCGACCTTGTAAGATGGATCATAGATTATAGAGTCTTTGAGGCGCACGATGATGGAGAGGTCTTCCCCGTAGACGCAGTATGGGCATACGGAATAATCATAGAGGTTTCCAACAACGACCCTATGTCAGTCGCGCTGGTAAGACTGGACACAAAAACATACCAGATACTACACATGATACATGACGGCTTTGAGGTCGTCAGCAAAGCACACGGAGGTTAAATGGCAAAGAAGATTATAGCAGGCTCCCTTGTTGGCACAAAGCGTCGAGTTGGAGGCATGGGTATTGTTTTGGACAGAATCCAAAACATGAACCTATATGCAGAGTTTGACTTGTCGGAGGCTTTTATGAAACTATACGACATCGACCATCCAGAGTATATGTTTGGACCCGGCGACAAGTATGTTAGTTATAGTTTGAGGTCTGATTCGATTGAAGCCATCAACGAAACTATTGTCAAAAGAAAGCCCGAAGTTGACATAAATGCTTTGAAAGCATTTTGGGCACACAACCGTGCTTACTCACATATCGACGCTCCAAAGAAAAGAAAGAAGCGAGTGCTAAACCCCAAGGTGGATTTTTGTCTCGTTCATTGGAGCAAGGCACCATCAGACTACGACGATAAGCCCGCTCAGTGGTACATCAGGAGAGGTCCACTCTGGATGGCGACCTCTTCGCTGAAGAACAAGTAAAAGTTTTCGCTTGACAACCCGTGATCGCCCGGTTATCTTACGGGTGTAGGAGAGAGAATGTCCAACCCACCATCGGAGTATGATGCTGGTCCGCTGACCGAGCGGGTTATGGTCTATCGAGGTCGTAACTCGCGTTACTTTAATGTCGCCCGCAAGGCTGCNCTNTGCTCAGNACAAAGCGACTACAAGCACGGTGCTGTGCTGGTAAAGGGNGGNTCTGTCATCAACACCAGTTGTAACAAGAACCGCCGCGTGTCGTTTGGTTCTCGTTTCTGCAAGGANCANGATGGNATCGCAACCCTGCACGCAGAGTTGGGNGCNATTCTCGGNCTTGAACGATCTGTCACAGAAGGTGCAACCCTCTATGTTGCGCGCGTTGGCAAGGATGGTGGCTTTCGGCTTTCAAAGCCTTGTTCTATGTGTACGGCTGCGATGCAGCATGTAGGCATCAAGCGCGTCTATTGGACTATTGACAACCACAACTGCGCCATGGGGAAACTATGAGAAAGTGCGGATACTGCGGCAAGACAGGACACAACCGACGAACTTGCCCAAAACTCAAGGCAGACAAAGAAGCAGAACTTGCAGCCGAAGAGGTCGTTGTTGTTGAAAAGCCCAAGAAGAAGCGTAAGCAACGCTGTCGCGCTTGTGGCGAAGAAGACGACCACACGGCAAAGAACTGCCCTTACAAGCCTGTCCCTGCTGATCAGGACATTGGCCCCAAAAGAATGGAGTGTGGCTGTTGGTCTTGGTGGCAGCGTGACGGAGAGTGTCAACTTTGCACAAAGGCAATCTACTTTAAGCAGTTTGACGACGACGAAGAAAAAGAAGCAGCATAAGGAGAATAAATGATTCGTGTTACAGGCAAGATCCCAAGAAGAGTTGCTGTCGCTGTTAGTGGCGGCATTGACTCTATGGCTGCTCTTGACTTTCTACGACGATCCCACAAGGTGGTCGTGCTACATTACAACCACGGCACACCTTATGCTCCAAAGGCAGAGGCTCTCGTTCGTGCGTATTGTATGCAGCACAAACTAACCATGGTCATTGGAAGGTGCAACGAAGAAATGCCTGCCGGTGTTTCCAAGGAAGCATGGTGGCGAGACCAAAGATACAAGTTTTTCACAGAGGCAACAAGTTTGCCCATTGTCACAGCACACCATCTTGATGATCAAGTGGAGAACTGGATCTTTACCAGTATGAACGGCAACCCGTTTCTTATCCCACATCAGCGTGATCAGTTTATTCGTCCTTTTGTGACAACCGAAAAAAATGATTTCACGCTGTGGTGTGTTCGCAAGGGCGTTCCGACCATTGACGATCCCACGAACGACGACACCAAGTACCGCCGCAACTACATCAGACACACGATGATGCCGCACGTCTTGACGATCAACCCCGGTATCAAGAAGACAATCCGAAAGAAAATCCTTGACAGCCTGTGATCGCCGGGCTATATTACAAGAGTAAGGAGAGAGAATGACCAACGAAGAACTGCGAAACAACTGGACCGATGCTTTTATCTCGCTCGTGATGAACGAGGCTTCTGCTACCGCGACGGACCTCTCGTCGGAGACCGAGCGCGAGACTATCGTGCTGGCGCTTCAGGATGCGATCGAGTTCTTCTCGACGCCCGAGTTTGGCACCGAGATTCATTGAAAAACTCCTTGACACACCGTCCCCAACGGGTTACAATATAGGGGTGCGGAGGAACACAGGAGCCTCCCGAAAGAAAAAAACTCCTTGACAAGCCGCGCCCTCTCGGTTACAATAAGAGGGACATAAGGGGAGATAGCTCAATTGGTTAGAGCATCGGTCTCATAAACCGCAGGTTCCGNGTTCAAGTCNCGGTCTCCCTACCATCTTTTACATCTTAGAAGTGCTAATGCCNCCTGACCTTTCCGACAAGTTCGNCGTTTGNGTGAGATACGGAACAAAACAGGAGTTAAATTATATTATACTATTGTTATCGGGCTTTCCTGTGCCAGTTTCAGGTGCAAATCCTGACACTTCTATTTTGGGTCAATAGCTCAATTGGCAGAGCAACGGGCTTTTAACCCGTAGGTTCTGGGTTCGATTCCCAGTTGACCCACCATCCCAAAGGTGTTGTTCCTACCTCAAAAGGAGCACTAACTAAAAACAAAAGGAAACTACATGATCACCACTACCCTAAACAGCACCTTCCTACAGGAAGCAACCTACGACAGCAGCACTCGTGCGCTGACTGTTGTGTTCAAGAATGGGCGCACCTATTCATATCAGAATGTCGATCGTTCTGTATATGATGGGCTTATCAACGCTCGTTCTTCAAGCCGCTTCTTTGGTGCGAACATTCGTGGTCAGTTCACCACTGGCTCCTGATGGGGTAAAAGCCTCGCCCCCGGCTTTGTAGGGGGCTTTTGCATCCTTAGCTCAGTTGGATAGAGCAACGGCCTTCTAAGCCGTGGGTCGTAGGTTCGAGTCCTACAGGATGCGCCACTTTATTGGGGTGTCGTTCAACGGTAGGACCTTGGTTTTTGGCACCAATGATGGGGGTTCGATTCCCTCCACCCCAGCCAGTTTAGTATTTTCAGGCGCCATGGTGGAATTGGTATACACAGCAGACTCAAAATCTGCCGGACATTTTGTCCTTGTCGGTTCGAGTCCGACTGGCGCTACCATTTAGCAAAATTAGGAGTTATCATGCTAAGCAAAAATAGTAACATTTCAACAGCGTTCTTTGTATCATCACTTGTGTCGGTTGCAGCAAGCATCCTTGTTTGGGTATCCGCAGACGGTGATCCAGCGCACGCAGAACGATTTGGTATCTTTGTTGGTCTTTGGGCTCCAACCCTGATGGGGTTGGCAAACTATTACAGGGAGTAAGCATGACGAGTAATCTTCAGGAGTTTTTGATTGTGGGTGCTCTTGTTGGTGGTGTCACTACGTTCATTTTGGGTTTCAGGCTCACAATTATTCATCTTGAGAATGAAGCCCGAGAGTACATCAAAAAAAGGCAGCCTGAACTTGACGCACTTAGTGCTAAGATTGAGCAGTCAAGAAACAAGACGGCATAGCTCAGTTGGTAGAGCAGGTGGCTGTTAACCACCGGGTCGTGGGTTCGAGCCCCTCTGCCGTCGCCATTTAACTTACAGAAACTTTGAGAGACAAATGAAAGTAATCAGTATTGTATTTGCAGCCACGATCCTTACAGGGTGCCCAGTGGCTATGGCTGTTGAACAACCAAAGGTGCCAGATTGTGTCATCGACAGGTGCGACAAGAATGTTTGCACAATCGAGACACCCGAGGGAACCGTTGAGGTTCCCAAGAAGCGCCACTATGAAGAGGGTACACCAGTTGTATGTCCGCTTTGGTTGATTGACCCAACTTGATAAAACGATTTCGAGAGCACTAAGTCTCTTTCACAACATTAGGGAGAAATTCCGAAAAAGAAAAAGAGAACGCAGAACAAAACAGGTCAGAACAAGTTTCTCCTTACACGAGACAGATTTCTGGTTGGGGTTAATACAGATTATTTAGGCTTACCCAGCCTGTGCCAGTTTCGGGTGCAAACCCCGATGCTCTCACCTTTTTTACACGGAGACAGAATGTATCAGTACACAGTATTTGCCACAGTTGCAAAGCAAGAGATTGAACTCAAAACATTTTTTGATGATCTTGACGAGAAGCCAATGGAAAAGGCCAAGGCTCTTGTCGAAGCGAATAAGGGTAAGTTTCGCTCTATGCGAATCGAGAAACGAATCACCCCGATGCTGTGACATTTCGTGACTGGACAACCTGACACCCCCGCGCTATATTACAAGTGTGAGGAGAGAGAATGAAGCCCGGCGATCTCGTATTTCTCAGGACAAAGTCCTACCCGCAATACAAAGGCAAGAAGGCTTTGTTGATCAGAAAGTGTGGAAGTGATTGGCACGCACCTTGGATGGTTTTCGTCGCTGGTCGCATCCACCCATACCCTGTCGGTGACTTTGACTTTGTGGAGATAAAATGAAAGTGGGTGATCTCGTGCGAGGGTCAGAGACCAATGTTGAATGTCAGCGCAAATCTTTGGCTATGATTGTCGATCAAGATCCAGAAGATGGCTCTTTCTCTATCTTTTGGATTGGTGGACAAATCAAGGGCACCAAGGTTTGCCACAACTTCGGACCAGAAGAGTTGGAGGTACTAAGTGAAGCCCGGTGATTTGGTCAGACACATTCACGACCCCGAAGCAACGCGCGATCTTGGGATTGTTTTGCAACTTTTTCCCGGTACAGCGATGTATACCAAGGTTTATTGGACTAACCACAAACTCTATGGTTCTCACCCTGCTGCTGATTTGGAGGTAGTAAGTGAAGATCGGTGATATGGTAAAGTTTATTGACGGCAGCATTGTCGGATTCATTGTTGGAACCACAAACGCACCCGATGTCATTCAAGTCCTCTGGCTGTGTGAGCCCGAACGCCCACTCCCCGCCCGAATCGATCGATTGGAGGTAATCAGTGAAAGTCGGTGATTTGGTAAAGTTTCGGAAAGACACTTTCAGCGGTTCGGTCACTTATGACCGCTACCGGCAACTTGGTATTATTCTTTCTTTTGACCAAGACGACGATCCAATCGTATTGTGGTTTGATCCAAGTTTTTGTGGGCAGACAGAACCAAACTTTCGTAGCCACATTGTAATGCTTTCAGAGTGTTGACAAACTATTTACTTCTTCCAAAGGAGTATCCAAATGCAAAGAGACATAATGGCCGACATCGGCATAATTGCCACAATTGGTGCTGTTGCAGTGGTTCTGGCAATCTTTTTCTACTGAGAGGCAAAAATGGCAAGATTTGAAATGGTAACCTGCGCAGATGGTTTTTCTGTATCTATTCAAGCAGGCAAGTTCAACTACAGCGAACCAAAAACAGATACCAGCCACGCATACGAAAGTGTGGAACTTGGCTTCCCCAATAGACCTTGTATCTTTATCAAGGACTACGCGGAAGATCCCCGATGATCTGACTGGTACGGTATACGGATACGTTCCAGCGCACATCGTAAGAAAGATGATTGCTGCGCACGGTGGGATTGTATCCGGTGAGTGCCCACCACTGGTGGAATCTGGCTGATGTTCAAGAGTCTGCTATTGGCGGCCATTTTCTCGGCACCCCAGCCGGAGTGGTTGCCTATAGCAAACTCCCAAGATCGGTGCGTTGTAGAAAACTGCTCGGTTGAGGTCAAGGCTTCAAAAGTTGGCATCAAGTATGTCAACAAGAAGAAAGTATATTCAACCTCTGTGCATTACGAAGAGGATGTTTTCTATCTTGATTATGTTCTCAGAAAAAGAATCCGAGAGTTTCTACAAAAGCATCCAAACCAGCGCAAGTTTGTTGTGACTGGTTTTACCGATGGCTGCGGCTCACACCAATACAACAAAGAACTATCACGCAAACGAGCGAGCGAAGTTGCACGCTTTGTAATGTCGCTGCGAGACGGCGCCGTTGTCAGTATGCGTTGGGTTGGAGAAGCCACCGGAGAACATACCGTAAGAGCCCGTAGAGTTGATTTAAGCGTAACAAAAAACATACAGGAACCTTTGGTCCCACCCAAAATAATAGCCGATTTCTACCTCATAGATAGTTCGGGCTCGATGGCAGACGGAGGCAGGTGGGCATCTTGGGTTTATGCCATCAAATATTGGAAACCAAGGCACGCCCGAGTATTCGTTTCAACGACAGAGTATGTGTCAGGTGGTCGAGAGTTGGCCAACATAAGACCCAACGGAGGTACAGAGATTTGGTATTCATACTATCAGATTCTTGACCAAATGAAGCCGGGTCAGACTTTGTTGATCATTTCCGACTTTGATTCAGAAGTAAGACTTTCTGCCCGAGAAGCAGAAATGATAGAAAGAAAAGTGCGTGCCAAAGGTGTGCATGTTAGAGCCATCGACCTGTGACATTTCGTGACTTGACGATCTGAGATCCCCCGGATAGATTACAGGTGTAAGGAGAGAGAATGAAGGTCGGCGACTTGGTGCAACTCCGTGTCATTGAATACAACGACGCAGGGGAGATCTTCAATGTGCGGCACAAGGGTTTGATCGTCAGCGGTGCTTACGATCGTGGCTGGGTCGAGGTTCTTTTCTTTGACGGTGAGCACCAGTTTTACGACGACTCTGATCCCGAGTGGGAAGATTTCTTTGAGGTTCTGAATGAAAGTTGACGACATCAACATCGGCGATTTGGTCCGAGTATGGGGCTGGGAAGAACTCTTGGTCGTCTCGGACATCTACTTTCATCTGTCCGAACAAACGTGGTGCTTTGATGCCTACGGCTTGGAAAGCCGCCAAATGAATGACGGACTTTCTTTTGACTTGGAAGAACTAACAATAGTTTCGAGGGCATAATGAAAGTAGGTAACCTTGTGAAATGGCACACCGACACCGCGCACTTTGCCATAGTTTCTGGTATTGTCACTGACACCTGTATGATTGACGGACTCCCCCACGCCACTGTCTTTTGGTTTGATTTGGGAGTTGAAAATCATCATCCCTACATGAACCTGACCACGATTTCGAGGGCATAATGGAACAGATTTCATTTGTTATTCCTTTTGGCGACACAACTGACCCGAAGAAGGTCGCAAAGAAGTTGGCCCAAGAGTTGCAGTTTCGTCAATGGTATTTCAAGAAGGAAGAACGCGGCAACGATGAAGGTGTCGCAGCAACAACTTTCACCCTTATGGGTTGGACAACGGAGTGGTAGAATGTTGGTAAAGGATTTGAAAGTAGGTGCGATGTATCGACTGCAAAGTTTTGGCGCACCGGGCAAGTACAACTTTGGACACTTTCCTGACTTTGAGGATTGCATGGTGTCTATTCTCCAAGCACCCGGTCTCGGCAACAAGTTTGTTTACTTGGGGACCAAGACGCTCCCACGGAAGGAAGGCTCCTACAATCGACGCCACAAGAAAAACACATGGCGTCTTGGGTTGTTTGGCGACAAGGTGTTGCCAATCGCCCCAGACATTTGGACTTACATTGAACCAGTGGAGGAAACATGAGAGTATCTGAACTGAAGGTCGGAGAACTTTACAAGATTCGGTCTGACCGCAAAACACACGTCCTTATCCGTCGCGGGATGCTTGATGTCCATGTTGGTCATGGACACTTTGAGGCAGAAGCAAAGATCAGACCCTTCGACCATCTTGTCTATCTTGGTGGCATCGCCGGAAGTAGACGAGTGATGTATCGCGGCGAAAAGTTGCGCGTTTATCCCAACGTATGGCAGCACATCGTGCCCCTTGAGGATGACATTTCGTGACGTGACAGACTGAGATCCCCGTGCTATGTTACAGGGACAAGGAGAGAACATGCGTGCCCACATGATTGACTGTGCTGTTTGCGAAGAGACCTTCGACCTTCACTCGCCCGAGAAGAAGCGAGCCGGTGGTTTGCGTAACCATTGTCCTGACTGCGCGGAGGAAACGGCTGTGCCGTATCTCGCTGTGAACGGCGCCGATGGCAAGATGGCAGGGCTCACGATCCTTGCGTTTGATTCTGCCGAAGACCGAGAAAAGTATAAGAGGGCTTGGCACAACAATACTGGTATGAACAAGGGTAAGTCCTGTCACTTGTCCTCTTCCAACACACCGATGAATGGTATGAAGTTTCGCCGTGTTGGTGAGAACTTTGGCAACTCCAACCACAAGGGCAAGTTGTGATGAAAGTGGGTGATCTGGTAAAAGTAAAAAGAAGCCCCTTTCATTCTTGGAACGGGGTGATCATCGGTTGGTACTTTGAACAACGGGAGGTCTTTGTTCTTGAGAACAAAAGGGGAGCATCGCACGTAACAGTTCCTTTTGATCCGAAGACGATGGAGATTGTCAATGAAAGTAGGTGATCTTGTCAAGGTTCGTGGACGTAGCAACAAAGACTACGGGCTTGTTATCAAGGCAACAACCAGTGGAATATGCTTCGATGTCCTTATACTCGACGGCACTTGGAAAGATGAGGTCTGGTGTGACGACCCATCTGTATGGGAGGTAATCAGTGAAAGTAGGTGATTTGATCAAGTCCTCCGCTTTTGAGGGACAAAGCGGCATCGTCATCGAAGTTGACCACCAGCTTGCTGCTGATGGCTCTTGGTATCATGTTGTGTGGTTCAAACTAAACCGCCACTATGCCCTCAATCACAACAAAGATTGGGGACGCCACGAATGGTGTCGCAGCCACGAGATTGAACCCCGTGACATTTCGTGACTTGACGATCTACGATCAACGGCATACATTACAAGAGTAAGAAGGAGAACGCCGATGGGCTACCGGTCTGATGTCATCTTTGCCTGCACCGCTGACGCTGTGCCTATCCTGCTCGCGGAGGCTGGCAAGAGCGCCGCCCTCAAACAGTTGCTGTTTGCCGACGCTGACGAAAAGTTGCTCGGAGACTACGATGGCTACGGTTCTTACCTGTTTCGCTGGGATCATATCAAGTGGTATGATGGCTACCCTTGGGCTAAGGCATTCAACCAGATGGTCGAGAAGATCGAGGAAAAGTTGGATGACGAAGCATACCGGTGGATCTGTATCGGTGAAAACTTGGATGACGTAGAGATCAAGGGCTACGGTTTTGATCACATTTACGTGCGTCGGAGCATTGAATACTGATGGCCAACGGATACCAAATGTTTGAAAAACTGCATCCTCCCGGTGGACTTTATCGCTACAAAGATCCTTTCCCCGACGACGGCTGGAAGTATGGCAAAGTCTATCTTCTGACAAAGTGGGAAGTTCCCGAGGGTCTCTCAGAAAAGTCCCCTCTTCGCAACGCCTTCTTCCTTGTTGATGGTAAGGAGCGTTGTGTTGATATTTCTTTCTTTCGTTACTTGGAGCAAGTAGAATGAAAGTCGGTGATTTGGTAAACTACCAAGGATACAAGGCAATCATCGCAAAGATCGAAAACCGATGTGGTCCATTCAAAGGCGATTGGTATTGTTTGTACTTTTTGAACGATGTCCCTGATTTCCTTGTGGCAGCAACAGATGGTGTTTATCCCGGTTTTAAGGGCTGGCAACTTGAACTGCTGAGTAGTGGAGAGCCAGATGAAAGTTGGTGATTTGGTCCGCTATCGAAGACGCCCGCACCCTAACGACTGCAAGTCGCTTCCGCTGGGCATCATCACAGAGAGGGTGGACAAATACAAGATCAGGGTCAAAGTGTTCGATAGCAAAGATAGTTGGTATCATTCTGCGATTGCTTGGGATGAAAGCCATTGGGAGGTAATCAGTGAAAGTAGGTGATTTGGTACGCCACCCCGGTGGCGATGGAGAACCACCCGCTATTGGCATCGTTGTGAGAAAACACCCAGAACATAACTATTGGGAAGTTTTAGAACTTTGTGGTGAGTATGTCGGGTGCAAGTCCGAAGCCGACGATCCCTCTGGCTCTGGCTGGACCATTATTTCAGAAATGTCCTTGACAGATCACNATCGCCGGGATACATTACAGGGGTAAGGAGAGAAAATGAGCGAACTGACCGACCAGCAGATCTTCGACCGCCTCGGTGCCATCAAGGGTTTGCCCACCTGCTCGCAGTGGGCAGAGGGCTTCGCGGATTCCATCCGTGACCAGATCAAGCGTGGACGAACCCTCTCCGAACGCCAGAAGGCAACCTGTCACAAGATTCTCAAAGAGAACAGCAAGGAAGCGAACAGGGAACTTGCCAACTGGCAATCCGAATACAATATGCATCACAAGAAGAAGGCCAAGCAGATTGCGACCTATTACAAGTCGCAGGCTGCCGGCTACTATGGTGATCTGGTCAAAGTCATCCTCGCTGATCAAGTACCTCCGCGTGGCAAATACCTCAAAATGCGTAACAACAAGTACGCAAAGAAGGTTCTTGCCGAGATTGAGCGTAAGCCTCGTTTCAGCACTGATGATCACGTCATCCCAAACTCCAAGTTTCAGGATGGCTACTCCTTTAGTGTCGCTATGATGTCGTCTCGGGATGGTAAGGGCTATGTCTCTGGCAGCGAAAAGAGCAACTTTAAGGCTCGTGGTGGCNTCATCATNGANNTTGATGACAAGATCCNTTCTGCNGCNAAGGGCGCAAAGCGTTACCTTGTGCTGCCTTTTGGNTCTGCCGAGACTTATTGGGTAGAAGAACGCTTCTTGAAAAAGAAGNNNAAGGTGAAGAAGAAATGAACAAGTGGATTATTCTTTGGGACGACGACCCAAGTGACGTTGCTGGAACTTTCTATAACAGGGGCGATGCTATCGCTTACATTTGGGGAATGACCACCAAGTGGAACAACTTTCGGGTTGAAAAGTTGCCCAACAATGTTACTCACTTTATCTGTTCTGAACCAAGAATGGAAGATGAGCCTTTCCTTTCTTTGAGGAAAGCGTGAGAGTCACCCCAATCGTTCCCGTCATTCTTATTCCCAAGAAGACGGACAAAGTGGAAAATGACCCACAACCTCGCAAGATCAAGAAAAAGGAGAAGAAATGAAATGGACTGCCATTTGTGTGAACTTGGACGGAGAGGTCTCGTTTACTTTCTCTTTTGTGAGTTCTCACAGCAAGAGGGTTGCTTTCGAGCACGCTCAGGAACAGACATCATTTGAAGTGATCGCCATCGTTCCCGGTGATCATCCCGTCTACGCCCCGTCTCTCGATGGGTGACATTTCGTGACTTGATCTTTTCGGTCAACCGGTTACATTACAAGAGAACCAAGGAGAGCACATGCGGTGCAGTTATTGTCATCAACGGGGACACAACAAGCGGACGTGTCCTGTCCTTACCCAGCGCATGAAGCAGCGCGCAGACGCTGAAATCGCAGCGGGACGCACGGACGGCTACTACATTCGCGAGTATCAGGCACGGATCGCCCCCAAGGGCAAGAAGAAGTCACAGCAGACGTGTGGCTATTGCGGGGAGATGGGCCACACTCGCCGCACCTGTGATNNNNTGCGGAAGGACCGNGAGTGGCTGGTTNTTCACCACAATGCCCANGTCCGCATCGCACACGACTACATTGTGTCCAGCCACGTTGGTTTGGGGTCTCTTTTCCAGATGNCCCANCNGNNNTACAACTACNNNACNGGCGATTACGACAAGAAGAATCAGTTGTTGGTTCTTACTGGCTTCTCTATCAACAAGGACGGCAAGTGTGATGGTTTCCCCATCTTTGCCACTTTGCGTCAACTTGGTTCTGAGGGCATCGAGCATTCGATCAACATTCGTCACTATGTCAAAGATGCCAACTATGGCGGCGGCTGGCGTAGCAGTCCGATTCTCGTTACCCCGATGCGTGAGGTCATCCCCTCTGATTGGGTCCAGAAGCAAGCGATCAACTTTGCGGACACCGCAACTTTGGAGTATTTCCGCCGCTCTGGCAGAAAGAGTGAGGACGCCCGCGACTGGATGTTCAGGAACATCAGCCGCGCCCACGAGATCATCGAGAAGTACACCCCCTTCCCCGATGATCAGTACAACCACGTCGGTCGCGCTCAGGATGATTTGGCCCGCTACACGCCCGAACACAATCGTGCCAAGTTGTTTGAGGATTTCAAAAGTGGGGAGTAAGATCCGCGCTCTGGCTTTCGCCCCCTTNCACGTAGCAGGGTGGGCGATCGTCGCTGGTGCCGTCGTGATGCGTGCTCTCACGAGCGGTGACAAACCGAGACAAAAAAAGGGTTGCGAAGTTCCGCCACCGGGTTACATTACAGAAGTAACAGGGAGCCACGATGGGCGCACGATTCACGATTGTCCTCGACACGGATGACCCACAGGGTCTTCGTGACGCTTTGGAGATCGCCACCATTCTGAACAGGAACCACGGCACGCTCGGTGGCAACCCTTCCGCCAAGGCAAAGATCGGAAAGATCGCACTGATCAAGATGGTCCGAGAAGTGGCCAAGAGTGTGGAGGAGGGAAAGTTGTCATCTTCTCTTCGTGACTCCAAGCGGTTCGTTGACGGAAAGTGGCAACTTTTGCTGTGACATTTCGTGACTTGACAATCTGACCTGATCGGTTACATTACAAGGGTGAGAGCGGCGATGGTCGCTCCCCCCGAAACAAAATCAAAAAAACTACTTGACAACCGGACCCAACCGGTTATATTACAAGAGAANGGGCGGCGACTGCCCTCCAAGTGTCGCACGAAGCCAGACCGGAGTATCACATGGCTTTCGATTTCGCAACCTTCCTTTCCACCGTCCCCGCCATCCTTGATGCGCGACTGCCGGTCCTCGTCCGTGGTCGCCACGGTGTCGGCAAGTCCGAGGTCGTCTACATGATCGCCAAGCAGCGCGGTCTTCCCGTTGTCGAGCGGCGTGCGTCCCAGATGACCGAAGGCGACCTGCTTGGTCTCCCCGACACCGCCGACCTCTCCGATGGTCGCAAGGCTACGACGTGGAACGCTCCCGACTGGCTTGTGACGGCTTGCACCGAGCCCGTGGTCCTCTTTCTCGATGAGGTTGACCGCGCCACGATGGAGGTCCGTCAGGGTCTTTTCGAGTTGACTGACAGCCGCAAGATCAACGGGTGGCACCTGCACCCTGAGACCCTGATCGTTGCTGCCGTCAACGGCGGCGAGCACGGCTCTCAGTACCAAGTCGGTGAGATGGACCCCGCCGAACTTGACCGGTGGACCGTCTTCGATGTCGAGCCGTCCGTAGAAGACTGGCTGGGCTGGGCTTCTGGCAAGGTCGATGGCGTCCTGTGGGATTTCGTCAACGGCAACCGCCAGCACCTTGAGCATACCGACGACTACGAGCCGAACAAGGTCTACCCGTCGCGCCGCTCGTGGGTCCGGTTCGCTCGCACTGTCGAGCCTCTCGGTCTCTTCGCAGAAGACGGGAACCGCGATCTGCTGCTCAACCTCGCCACCGGCTTCGTCGGATTCGAGGCTGCTGTTGCCCTGCGCGATTTCGTCCAGAAGTACGAGTATCAGGTCAGCATCGAAGACCTGCTTGATCACGGCGCTTTCGACAAGATCGAGAAGTGGGGTATCAACGACCACGCCGCGATGGTCGAGAAGATGGAGCACGCCTCCACCTTCAGCGAGTCCCTGTCGGACACGCAGGTCACCAACCTCGCGACGTGGTTCGTTACCATGCCCTCCGAGATCTGCATGAAGTTGTGGAGCGCCATCGGTGATGCCGAGGACGAAAACGGCACCAACGCCATCCGTCTCCACAAGGCTTCCGCAGCCGATGGCACCCGTGTGAGCGAGCACATGGTCAAGATCCTCCGTGGGTCGTGATCATGGAGCCCGCCCTACGGGTCGGTGATCTGGTCACCCCTGTCAGTGTTACTCCTGCTTTTCGAGAGAAGCACGGATTTGGGGTGATTATGAAGATCGTAACTACATCGGTGCTCCCAAAGCATACAACTTACGAGGTAAAGTTCGTAAAGTCACTGAAAACATTTCGGTTCAGTTTCGATGCTGTGAGGCATTATGGCCAAGATTGACAAAATCAAGGAAGGTGACCTTGTTGTAAGCAGGGCAAACAAAAAGTCCTACATTGTGCTGGAGATCCAAAAATACCATAAAAGGGTCTACGGCTCAGGTTCACCCGGTTCTATGCGTAAAAAGTTTTTACTACTTTTTCCAGATGGACGACAAAGGTGGAAGATTGACACCGCACTGAAAGTAGAGTATTATCTGCCCGGCGATCCGTGGTTCGATGACATTCGTTGACAAAAAACCGCTTGCCTGTCTCCGGGCGAGCGGTTACATTACAAGAGTAAGGAGAGAGCATGACTGACAAGCCCTTTGACCTCAACCTNCACACGGCGCGTCTGTTGATGCGCGAGCCGTTCTTCGCTGCCCTGTCGCGTCGGATTGACAAGATCCGCACCGACAGCGTGCCGACTGCTGGCGTCCGTGTCAACCCCACCAGCGCACAGTTCGAGTTGTTCTACAACCCCAAGTTCATGGGTGCTTTGAAGGACGAGCACAAGTTGGGTGTTTTGATGCACGAGTTCTATCACATCGTTTTCGAGCATGTGACGACTCGCAAGCCAGAAGGCGGCATCAGGCGCATCGACAACATCGCGATGGACCTCGCAATCAACGGACTTTCCGAAATGTCTGGAAAGTTGCCCTGCGAGGCTGATCCCGGTCCCGTGCTCACCGAGGGCGGCGAGCCGATGAAGGGCTGTTTGCCCGGTGAGGGCAAGTTTGCCCATCTTCCTGCCAACCAGACTTACGAGTGGTATCTCGCTGAGTTGGAAAAGATGGAAGAAGAGGCGCAACAGAACGGCGAAGGCTCTCCGTTCGGCGAAGACGACGACTTCGATGTCCACGAGGGTTTCGGCGAAGGCGGCGGTAACGCACAAGCCAACGAGATCGCCAAGGAGCGCATCAAGGAAGCGATCCGCAAGGCAGCAGAAGAAGCCGACAAGGCTGGTTCTTGGGGCTCTGTGTCCTCTGCTATGCGGAAGACCATCAAGGAGCGGTTGGCCACCAAAGTTGACTGGAAGAAGATGCTGCGCTACTTTGTGCGTACTTCCCAGCGTGCAGACAAGCGGTCTACTCCGCGTCGTCTCAACAAGCGGTTCCCAAAGATTCATCCCGGTAAGCGGGTGCGCCGTCAGGCAAAGATCGCTATTTCCATCGACCAGTCCGGTTCTGTGGATGATGGTATGCTCACTGCGTTCTACTCCGAGTTGGACAACCTCGCGCAGTTTGCCGAGTTTACCGTCATCCCGTTTGATACCGAGGTTGCCACCGACAAGGTGTATGTGTGGAAGAAGGGCGAGCGCCGCAAGGCTGAGCGTGTGTTGCACGGTGGCACCTGCTTCGATGCTCCCACCAAGTTTGTCAATGATGGCAAGTTTGACGGGCACATTGTTTTGACCGATATGTGTGCCCCCAAGCCTATTGCCTCAAAGTGCCAGCGTATGTGGATGACTACCGCAGAATACGCNCGNAANCCATACTTCACCACNNNCGAGGTNGTGGTCTCCATTGACCGCAAGTGACAAACGGTGACAGGATCGGGGTGGCGCAAGTCGCCCCGGTCGGTTACATTACAGGAGTAAGGAGAAAAGATGACACCTGACGCCCTTCCGATCGGCTCGATTGTCCGCTGTGACTACTACGGGCGAGGCATCATCATCGACGCCGAGAAGCGAGGCATCGGGGCTGGTCGCGTTCTGTTCCACGTTCGGTGGGACAAGTCGATCGAATGGAAAGAGTCCCCAAACCACAAGGCTGAAATCTACCAGTCTTGCTGGGTTGACGACATTGACGTTGAAATCGTCTCGGAGGTAAAATGTGGATGAATGTCCATCATCGTCATTTGCGCCCAAAACCTGACCCGGTGGTGTATTACTGCCGCCATTGTGGCCACGGCGCAAAGACTAACGGCGCTCGCATCCGTAAGGATTCGTGGTACGCTCACTCTGGCACTCGCGGCTGTCCTGCCTGCGGTGCTTCCACTCCCCCCAAAAAGTGGTAACAATGAAAGAAGGAACACTCGTTTATCACCCAGAATGGGGCAAAGGTCTGGTTGTTGAGAGTATGTTTCATATCAACGGCGATGAATGGCCCCCTGCTGTGCGGGTGCTGTGGAACAAGCCCAAGACTATGAAGAATGGCGGAAAGTTGACAACTTTGAAAATCTACGAACAAGAACTTACCATTTTGTCGGAGCCGAAAGGATGAAGGTAGGAACGCTTATCCAGCACCATCGCAAGGGCAAAGGCTTTGTGACCGAGGTTCTGGAGAGCAGACCTTTCCGACCTGTTCGAGTTGCTTGGCTGAAATCACACACAAGCCCCTCTGGATACAAAGTAGTAACTTCCGTCATCTGGCGACAAGAAATCACCATCATTTCAGAAGGAGAGTAAAATGAGCCCGATTATGAGGACCATCGTAAAGGACATTATCGTTCTGTCCGCACAGGCTGTAGCGTTTCGACTGGCTGCCCCGCAGGATCAGCAGCAAGACGTAATCTTCGCCGCTGTGCCCACCAAGGGACCACCGGGGATCAAGGCGCTGCCCGGCGAGAATCAGCCACAGGCGCGCAAGGTCGGATTCTGAGACATTTCGTTACTTGACTTTTTCACCCAAGTGGTTACATTACAAGAGTACCAAGGAGGCAACATGCCAGAACTCGACACCACGATCGACCGCTCCGCTGAAACCCTCGAACGCCTGATGGCTGCCATTGTGACGGCTGGCACGATGAAGATTGACCCTACCGCCGCACAGGCGATCCTGCTTCTCTTCTGCGCCAATCAGGAGCCGGCAGAAGCATGAAAAGCCAACAGGATCTCAACTTCCAAGTACAAGTGATCACAATCTGCTCGCTTGGAATCACCCTCTGTTACCTGCTTGCCGTGGTCTTTGACCACTTTGGATGGACTCTGTGAAAGATACCAAGAAGATGAGCACCTTCGATGCTGTGATGATTGCCGAGGGCGTCTATGAGGGCGATACCGACCAACTGCAAGAAGCGTGGCAAATCCTCGTGGATACGGGGCTCGCGTGGTCCCTGCAAGGCTGGTTCGGTCGCGAGGCTACCCGCCTGATCGAAGCCGGTGTCATTCAGCCCTTTCCGCGCCCCTCCTGACTACTTAGTCAAAAGGAGCCCTCGATGGCAAAACACACCAAAATGAAGAAGCCGAAACGTCGCAACATTATCGCTGTTGCGGCGCGGTCGCGTTCTGGTGCTGGTCGTCATCCTGACAAGAAGAAAAGGGCCAACAAGCGAGCCTGCCGAGGAAAGGTGCGAGAATGACGAAACGAGTGACTTTGCAGCCCGGTGATCTTGTCTGCTACAATGTAGGAGGCGCAAAAGAGACCAGTTTGGCTCACGTTGTGGAGGTTCGGCACCCAAAGACGCGTGGAGCGCTGGAGACGACCCTTATGGATATGGAAGAACGACACCGGATCCATTTTCGTCCTCTGGATCAAGGTGGGTCACTACGCTCCCCGCACATGGGATTATCCCGTAAAATCGGGGCAGGTGGTAAAACACCCCTATTCATCTGCTTTCGAAAAGGTGTCAGAATGACGGCAACCATACAAGTTGGTGATCTTGTAAAAGTTAGATGTCTTGTTTTCCGACCAGATCCGATTCCTATTGGCACGCTCGCCTTGGTAATCGAAAAGGTGCCTCCTGACAAAGTGCTATACAGAAATGATCTGGTGCTATTGTATCGAGGTCAGAGATTACACATGTCCTCAGAACTCTGCACAAAGGTGCCAGAATGACAGTTTTGGATAGAATCCAATACATTCACGAGGTCGGTGATCTTGTGATCTCTCACACAGCAACTCTCGCACGAGCGAAGCCCGGCAGACCTGCTCTGGTGATCGCCACCAGCATGAATCCAAATGGTCGTCAACAAGTTCGCCTGAAAGTTGGCGATGCTGAATGGTGGGACCAATCCAGATGGTGTGAAAAGGTGCCAGAATGACAAAGAAAGAAATCATCATCGACGGCATTTGTGCCATTTTGGGCGGTCTTGCCTTTTATGTAGCATTTTGCATGGCTGCGATTCTGGATCAGATTCACGCCGCAGGGCTGTGACATTTGGTGACTTGACAAATCCGCTCGACGGGTTACATTACAGGAGTAAGGAGAGAAAAGATGCCAACNANCGAACGAGAGCNAACCGACCACATGANCCGCGAAGAGATCGAGTACGAGGTACGAACGCGCCCCACGCACAGGATCGAGGTCTGGGAGACCGTCCCTGTCTGGGAGCAGGACAGCGGAGCCAACGACGAAGGCTACTGCTACCAGNACTGTAGCGCCTGCGGTCGCGTCACCGAGCACGACGACTGNGGCANCTGCCTTGCCCAGTCCTGCGATGCGTGGTAGAGGNAGAGAGAATGAAGATCGGCGATTACATTCAGTTCACTTCCACCGGCGTTCGCGGTCTGGTGGTCAAGTTTGTTCACCACGGATCGATCGAGTTTGTTCACGTCCTCTGCGGACGTGACGCCGATGGCGAGGGTGGTGGCGAGATCCTCGCCTTCCCACGCCCCGTCATCGAGTCCCGCGCCCGCATCCTGTGACATTTGGTGACTGGACAAATCCACAAAACCGGTTACATTATAGAAGAACCAAGGAGAGAAGATGAAAAACCAAGACGTAGTCCGTTCCTTCGCATGGGGCAAGCGCGCTGCTGCCGCCAACCTTCAGACCGATGGTCGCTCGCTCTGGTCNTANNACCTNAAGATCGCCCAGCGCACCCCCGAGGGCATCGTGGTGGGTGACTTCACCGCACCCGGTGGTCGACTTCCACTCGGTGACCACCAGCAAGCATGTGAGCATGGCCAAGCGCGAAGCGCACACGATCATGCTTCCCGAACTTTTCACTGAACTTTTCACCGATATGCCCTTCTAAGGAGGTTTCTCGTGGGTGAACTTGTTTCCCTTTGCCGATACCGCGCAGAAAAGCGCCAAGAAGCAGAAGCCGCAGCACAAGCGGAACTNGANGCNCTCCGCGAGATNGTGGACGCNTGGATCGAATACATGGGCGAGCCCGAGAGTGAGCCAATCATGGTGCCTCTCGACCAGCAACTCGATCCTGTGACATTTGATGACTTGACGATCTGGACCTGACCGGATACATTACAAGAGTACCAAGGAGAAAACCGATGCCCGTCGCTTCCCGCTTCGACCTCGCCTACCCTCACACCAAACGCGATCTCGCCGGTCACGACCCGAACGGCACCCTCGTGGACGACGATCGCGGTGCGTTCTACTTCCACAAGAAGATCGGTGGACACGGGCAAGGCGTCGTCACCCGCCTGTGGGATCTCGGTGAGGGCGAACACGTCCTCGACACGATCTCCACCGACTGCCGAGGGCTCGACGATGCCTTTGCCGTCGTGGACGAGCATCTCGAAGAGATGTCCTACCTCACGGCTGGGTGGTAACGCCGGGTCTCGATTCTGAGACATTTGGTGACTTGACAGATCGAGATCCCCCGGTTACATTAAGGGGGTAAGAAGGAGAAAGAATGACCCCGCCCGCTGCTTTCGACAACGCTTTCGCCCTGCTCGCCCACGACCTGCTGATCGCCAACGCGAGCGACGGGCAGACGCCCGCTGACACCGCACGCTTCGACGCTGTGTCCGCAGCCTTCGACGCGCTGCTGCGCCACGTCTTCCCCGGTCTGACTCCCCACGAAGCCGACCGCCTGCGCGAGCGGGTAGTCCACTTCGACTGGAAGGCGAGTGAAGCCGCGCAGCAGGACTGATTGTCACTGGTTG
>FUFK010045032.1_pt1 | contig 21072 bp, 15 predicted proteins | sample 1021851 | NCBI WGS metagenome assembly FUFK01 (sample SAMEA51879418, study PRJEB19060) | metagenome
TCAACAAAGTTATTTTTTGATGAACCTAACACATAACCAGCAGCCATCTGAAGATCGCCGTTAGCAAGTGTTACATCATATGAATCAAGTTGTCTTGCATCTACTCCTAGAGCAAAATCACCATATGCAGTTGAGAAGCTATAAGAACCTCCAACTTCAAGACCTGATGTTTCTAACATACCAACGTTGTTTGTTGTGTTTCTTAAATCATCAACAAAACCAGTAGGTAGTCTGTCAATTAAACCACAGTATCCTGGATTGCTACCATCGTAACAACCGTTAAGAATTAACTGAGCTCCAATTGAACCAATCAAGTTAGTAATTTCAATATCATAGAAGTCTGCAAACATATTAAGTCCTGGGACTCCAGCTGGTTGAAATACTACACCAACATTCATACTTTCAGATTCTTCAGGTTGCACATTTGGGTTACCACCAACTGTGATTCTGATCTGATCGTTTGGCTGTGTAAATCCTGTTGGAACACCATCAGCAAGACATTGTCCAACTTGTGTACCATCAGCGTTACCAGTAAAGTTTGCTGAATTAACATCACAAGGGTCTTGTAATGTTGGATAGCTATCTGCATTACCGCTATATAGTGCGCCAATACTTGGAGCTCTAAAACCTTCTGCAAATGTAGCTCTAACCTTTAAACCATCAACTGGTGTTAAAACCATACCCAATTTTGAGTTAGTTGTATTACCAAATGTTGAATAATCTGAATATCTTGATGCAGCTGAGAACTCAAGCATTGAATGTACTTTGTATACTATCTCTGCATATAGTTCGTCTACTTCAAAACCACCAGAAACAGGCTGGTTAGCATTACCGGTAGATAGTCCTTTAGCAATAAATGCATCCGGGAAATTAAATCCATCTTCCTGTCTATGTTCATAACCGAACGCAACTGGTACATCAAAACCTTGTGGGTTTACAAATAACTCACCTGCTAAATCAATACCATAGTTTGTCATTTGGTTTCCACCAGAACTTTTAGCTTGGAATGAAATTGCTCTAGCCATTTCAGGTGTAATTGAACCTGAACCTGACCATAGACCATTCCCAAGGTAAGCACCATCTGGGCCTTGACCACCAAAGATGTTCAAACAAGTAGTGCCGTTTCCATCAGGACCACAATCATCAGCAAGTGATTTCTTGATAGCACCTGAGTCAAGCAGACCATCTGTTGTATTGAGCGCGTTATTTGTAGCTTTTGAGAAGTATGCTGTGTAATCGAAACCCATTACCATACCGTCTAAAGACGCCATAGCTCTGTATGTTTCAATATCATCTGTATAAAGTCTGTTACCAGTCTCTAGCATTCTTCTACCAAACCAACCGTTAGCTGTAACAACACCTTCTGGTGCTGCTGAACAGTCAGCGTAATTTTGTGAACCACCGCTGAGATCACAGAACTCTACTCCAAATGGATTATAAGGTTGGTTAGCACCAATACCTTCTCTTCCACCAAAACTACCAAAACCATAGAACAATGGCATTGGAGCTAGGAGTCTGTCTGAGTCTCTCTTCTGGTACATAAAGTCTAATCTGACAGTTTGTCCAGTTTCTAAATCTCTAGTCATCTTTGCAAAAGCATTTAATCTTTTACTAGGTGTTTCGATATAGTTGTATGGGTTATAGTTGAATCTGTCGTCTGGACTTGTCCAACATCTGAAATCAGTTGCAGGGTTTGTACCTGAAGTTCCTTCAGAAACTGTGAAGTTAGAACATTCACCAACTACGCCAGAGTAAGCAAATCTACCTTGTGGAGTACCGGCAGAACCACCATTAGCAGGTCGTGCATTTGTTTCTGGTCTCTCGCCATTACCTAAACTCATTAAGTCAACAACAGAAACACCAGCAACGTAAGAACTATTGCCTGAAGATTCACCAACAGTAAATGTCATCACTTCTGATNCACCACCGCCGTCAAAGTATTCTCCCATTTGGTATGTTGCTGAAGTACCAGAATAATCACTCTTAGTGATGATGTTAATAACACCAGCAATCGCATCTGATCCATAAACAGCAGATGCTCCATCCCTTAGGATTTCAACTCTTTCTACCATGGCAGACGGTATTGAATTCAAATCAACAGAACCATTAGCTCCTTGACCTGAATTTACCCATCTTCTGCCATCTACAAGGATCAAGTTTCTACCTGAACCAAGATGTCTCATATCGATTCTGACCGCACCAGAACCACCATTGTTATAGTTTCTGGAAAGACCAGAACCTTGAGATGGTAGCTCTAGTAAAATCTCACCGATTGAGGCTTTACCAGTTACTGCAATATCCTCTGCAGTAATCTCTGTCACTGGCGCAAAAGAATATAAGTCTGCACTTTTAATCTTTGAACCGGTAACAACAACTTCCTCAACATCACCATCTTCTTCTTGAGCAAAAACACCCAAAGAGAAAGTAGTAATAACGAGCAAGCTCATTAAATATTTGAATATATTCATATTAATTACCTTTTAAAAAGTTAATATCCCCAAATAATAGTTCATTTGGGCGTTTTTTAATACTTTTTTGCCATATAAATGTCACAAATACCCTATTTTTGTCACTTTTTCAGTAAAATTAGTGCTATTGTCACTTTTCATAAGGGTTTTCACGCCTTTTTGTAAAATTTTATATCTATTCAAAATGAACTATAATTCATCCATGGTTAAGGGGAAAAAAATACTAGTTATTGGTCTTGCGAATAAATATTCCATTGCTGCGGCAATTGCCACATCGCTGCATGAAAATGGTGCAATTTTAGGGTTTAGTTATCAAAACGATAGATTTGAAAAATTTATAAATGAATTTTCAGCAGAAAATGGGCAAGGTTTTACCAAAGTTTGCGATTTATCAAACGATGAGGACATCAAACAGCTTATAGCTACTGCAGTAGAGCAATGGGGGAGCATTGATGGCATTGTGCATTCAGTTGGCTTTGCGCCTGCAGACCAAATTTCGGGAAATATAGAAGACTGTATTACTAGGGAAGGATTTCAAATCACACATGATGTAAGCTCATATAGCTTCTCAGCCCTGTTAAAAGAGGCTTATCCACACATGAGTGAAAATAGTTCAGCAATTACATTAACTTATATTGGATCACAAGAAGCTACTCCAAATTACAACGTTATGGGAATGGCAAAAGCTAGCCTTGAAGCAAGTGTAAGATATTTTGCTTCANCACTCGGTTCAAAAGGANTAAGAGTAAACTCAATATCTGCGGGACCAATTAAAACATTAGCAGCTTCAGGCATTAAAGGCTTTAAAACAATGTTAAGCAAACATGGTGATAGCACGCCACTTGCTAGAAACATTACCGCTAAAGAAGTTGGAGATACTGCAACTTTTTTATTAAGTGATATGTCTAGTGGTATTACCGGTCAAACGATATACGTGGATGGTGGCTATAATATTCAAGCTACAAGCTTTGATTAGCAAATTGATTGCTAACAGAAATTTTTTCATCAAACTTATATTTTGCTCGCAATTCATTNAAAGCTAACTGTAAATTTGTTCTTTTAGATTCTTCAAGAATAGCTATACGGTCTTCCTCTGAAACACTTGTGTGATCACCTTCTATTCTGTCTTCCACAACGTATATTAGAAGACCTTTTTCAGTAATTTCTTTCTTTATTACTCCTATATCTGAGTCGTTGAAAACTTTACCAACTATATCGTTTGATAAAAGCGAAGTTGACCTATTAATACCTTTGAATTTCTCAATTTTGAAACCTCCAATTTGAAATAGTTCGCTAAGAGTATCTTCATTCAAAACTTGAATATCTGAACTGGCATAAATTTCATTGAGATAATCAGCCTTTTTTGTCTGCAAGATAGTATTTTTTACAGAATTCGAGACATCTGAAAATTCTTTATATGTTTTGTCTTTTGCATCATAAATATAAGCAAATGAATAATTATCGAATCCAATTTCAAGTGGGCTGGACCAGTTATTTAGTTCTGTAGCTATTACTACAGAAGAGTTTTCAAAATTAAAAGGAAAATCGGCCGCTGAGAGATCTGTATAATCTTTAAGCTCAAGACCCCTAGATTCAGCAAATTCTTTTACTTCTTCCAAACTGAAACTTGAAAAAGTTAAGCTACTAGAAATTTGAGCAACTTCATCTTCAAATTTAATTTGTTGTAATTCGCTTAAAAGTTCTGTTTTTTTATCTTCATATGAAGATGTATTTGACCCTTTAGTGTCTGTAACTTTCAGGAAATGAGTATTATTCTCATATCTGACTGCAGTCGATACATCGTTTATATTTAGTTTTGCAATTACTGACTCAAATTCACTTGGGAAAACTTCACCATTCGTAAAACCAAGATCACCACCTGTATCAACTGTCCCTAAGTCATCTGAATAGTTTTCAACTAGGTCAGAAAATTCTAATGCGTCCAATTCACTCGCTACCAAAGCAACTCTTTCTTCGTATTCTGACTCAGTTGGGTAATTGTCCCTTATTATCATGACATGTGAGACCCTTTTTTCAGGCACTGGCATATTTTCAAGAAATAAACTGTAAGCATCCTGAAGCTCAACCTCACTTACTTCAAGATTCATCTTGTTCTTATTTAAATCTAATACTAGAAATGATCTTTTTTCAGGAATTGAAAACTGTTCTAAATTATTATTGTAGTAATCTTCTATCTCAGCTTCTTCTGTAGTGAAATCTTTAATTACGTTATCGGCCTCAAGTTCAACAAAGGAAATTGATCTTCTTTCAGTCAGTAAATCAAGGTATTGGTTTATAGATTTATTGTATGAACTGGCTGTCGAATCTATAAGCGAAACAGCAAGGCTAAGTTTGAGATCTGACTCAAAATCTTCCATCAAATCTTCTTTAGTTAAATTAAAGTTAATTAAGTATTGTTTAAATAAATCTTGATTAAATCTTCCATCAACTTGAAAAGCTTCTAATTTAGAAAGTTCTGTCTCAACAAAAGTATCTGGAATATCAGCATTTAAATCATCATAAAAGTTTATTAAGGTGTATTTTTCAATGATTGAATTGTTAGTGAGATTAGAAACAATATCTACTATTGCTGGATCTGAAAAATTTAAACCCTCACCAAACTGTGATCGAAGATTATCTTCTACTTGGGCTTTTGTACGAAAATACTCTGATTGTGAAATGCTGTAATTGCCTATTTTGGCATAATCGTTAACGTTGAAAGTTTGCGTAAAGGTAGGCAGCCCCAAAAACGCAAATGTTAGGGCAACAATACCTAGAAAAGAAAAGGCTACAATTCCTTGTAGCCTCTCCCGTAAGAAACTGATCACTCAGTTAAATTTAGTTTACTGAAGCTTTAAGTGCTTTACCTGCTTTAAAAACCGGTACATTAGCTGCAGGTATGTGAATCTTTTGTGAAGGATTCTGAGGGTTTATCCCTTCTCTAGCAGCTCTGTGTCTAACAGAAAATGTTCCGAATCCTACAAGTGATACAGAGTCACCTTTAGCAAGTGCACCTGTCACAGCATCTACAACAGCATCTAACGCTTTAGCAGCATCAACTTTAGTGCTACCAGTCTCGCTGGCAACCATGTCAATTAAATCAGCCTTATTCATAAAATCTCCTCAAAATGCCCAGTTACGNGCTTTTAATAACATTAGACCCTAAAAATCAATAAATCAAGATTTTTNANCTAAATAANTNAACTTTATTTNAGGCCNTTTTTCTTGACTTTGNGCCTTAAGAATGCCTATNCNAGTGCTACTTTNAGNACTTCTGAAATATTTTTCACCGGAATAATTTCAAGATCTTTTAGAATATTAGATTCTATCTCTTCAACATCACCTAAATTTTCATGTGGAATAATAATATTAGTAATACCACTTCTTTTTGCAGCAATAAGCTTTTCTTTTAATCCACCAATCTTTAAAACTTTACCTGCTAACGTAATTTCACCTGTCATTGCTAAATTAGCTTTTACTTTTTTTTCAGTCGCTAAAGAAGTTATTGCTGTACACATTGTAATGCCTGCGCTTGGTCCATCTTTTGGAGTAGCACCCTCAGGCACATGTATGTGAATATCATGCTTATCGAAAAACTCAGATTTAATGTTTTTATCTTTAGCAATATTTTTTGCAACAGTTAAAGCTGCTTGAATTGACTCTTGCATTACATCACCCAGCGAACCAGTCTTAATAACCCTGCCTTTGCCTGCTGTTACTGCTGCTTCAATTTGTAATAATTCTCCTCCAACAGAAGTCCAAGCTAAACCATTCACTTGACCAAGGGAATTTTCTCCATCATGTTGACCATATTTAAATGGCTCCGCACCTAAGATATTTCTAACTACCCTATTGTCGATTAACTTAGTCGCCTTAGCGCCTAGAGATAAATCTTTTACTTTTTTTCTACAAACTTTATTAATTTGTCTATCTAAATTTCTTACTCCAGCTTCTCTCGTATAGTTTCGAATAATTTTCAAGATAGCGTTATCGCTGAATGTAATTTCGTTTTCTTTTAAACCATTTTTTTCTTTATTCTTTGGAACAAGATAATTTTTAGATATATTCAATTTTTCGTCTTCGATGTAACCTGGCAATCTTATTATCTCCATTCTATCTAGTAGGGGTGGTGGTATATTCAAAGAATTCGCAGTACAAATAAATAGAACTTCCGATAAATCGTAATCAATCTCTAAATAATGATCGTTAAAGGTGTTATTTTGTTCTGGATCTAAGACTTCGAGCAAAGCTGAGCTTGGGTCACCACGATGATCCATGCCAACTTTATCAATTTCATCCAGTAAAAATAAAGGGTTTTTAACTTTTCCTTTCGAAAGTTTTTGAATAATTTTTCCAGGCATAGAGCCGATGTAAGTTTTTCTGTGGCCTCTAATTTCTGCTTCGTCACGAACCCCTCCTAAAGAAAGTCTGGAAAACTTTCTGTTAACTGCTCGTGCAATTGATTCACCCAAGGACGTTTTTCCAACACCTGGTGGGCCTACAAAACACAATACCGGAGCTTTCATTTTGGTGACTCTTTTTTGCACAGCCAAGTATTCTAATATTCTCTCTTTAACTTCTTTTAATCCGTAATGATCCTCATCAAGGATCTCTTTAGCTTTTTTTAAATCGAGGTTTATTTTTGTTGATTTGCTCCAAGGGACATCAAGCACTGTATCAATGTAAGTTCGAACAACTGTTGCCTCAGCTGACATAGGAGACATTTGTCTAAGTTTTGTGAACTCAGTGTTTACTTTTTCAAGCGCTTCTTTAGACAGTTTTGTTTCCTCGATCTTTTTTTGCAATTCATCTAGTTCACTTTTTTCATCACTAATATCTCCTAGTTCTTTTTGGGCTGCCTTTATCTGTTCATTCAAGAAATATTCTTTCTGTGATTTCTCCATTTGTTTTCTAACTCTACCCCTAATTCTTTGTTCAACTTCTATGAGTTCAATTTGAGCCTCAAGTAAACTTGATAAAAATTCTGATCTTTCAACAACATTAACTTTTTCTAAAATTTCTTGTTTATCTTGAACTGATAAATGGATATTTGAAGAAATTACATCCACTGCTTTTGCTAAACTCCCCATTGACTCGACTTGGTTAATAATCTCGTGTGAAACTTTTCTTGATACAGATACAAATTCAGTGAATTGATTTTTAATTGTAGACAGAAGATCTCTTTCATATTTTGAGTCCTCAATCAGCTCATCAATTTTTTCTATTTCTGCAAAATAACCCTCATTTGTAGTGATTTTCTTCAACTCTGCTCTTTGAATTCCTTCAACCAAAATCTTTACGGTACCATCTGGTAGCTTAATCATTTGAAGAAGCGTTGATAGTGTGCCTATTTTAGGTAAATCCTTGATTGTAGGTTCTTCATTTGAAGGTGAGTTTTGCGCAATTAAAAATATTTTTTTATTACTTCTTAATGCATCTTCCAAAGAAAAAATAGATTTTTCCCTACCCACAAAAAGTGTCGATACAGTATTGGGGAAAATGACAACATCCCTAAGCGGAATCATCGGCATTTTTACCTTAGGTTTTATGTTTTCTGTTTCCATTAATTAGCGGCTTTCTTGTTAAGCAATCTGAGAGGAAGTTTTCTAGTNTTGACAGCCTTTTTATCNATGACAATTTTTTTNACATTTTGTTCAGAAGGNAGATTNAACATCGAGTCTTGNAGAATATCNTCAAATATTGATCTAATTGCTCTTGCCCCAGAAGCACTTGCTNTAGCTTCNTTAGCTATAGCAACNTAAGCTTCTTTATTAAATTGAAGGTCAATACCATCCATTTCAAATAAATACTTATATTGATCGCTGATCGAGTTTTTTGTTTCTGACATTACTTTTACTAATTCCTGCTCTGTAAGTTCTTCAAGAGCTGCAATAACAGGAAAACGGCCTATAAATTCTGGAATTATTCCAAATTTAATTAAATCTTGAGTGTTTGCATCTTTGAAAGAAGACTTTTCATCATGCTCATCAATAGCTTTAACCTTGGTACTAAAACCAATAGATTTTTGATTCAACCTTTTTTGAATTTGCTCTTCGAGACCATTGAAAGCTCCCCCACAAATAAAGAGAATATTTTTTGTATCGACGTTAATAAACTCTTGTTGAGGATGTTTTCTTCCGCCCTTTGGAGGTATTGCTGCAGTAGTGCCCTCAATTATTTTTAAGAGGGCTTGCTGAACCCCTTCCCCGGAAACATCACGTGTAATCGAAACGTTTTCACCTTTCTTTGATATCTTGTCAATTTCATCGATATAAACTATACCTCTTTCAGCTCTTTCAACATCGTAATCAGCATTTTGAAGAAGTTTCTGAATTATATTTTCAACATCCTCACCCACATATCCAGCTTCGGTTAAGGATGTTGCATCGGCTATTGCAAAAGGCACATCTAAGTACTTTGCTAAGGTTTGAGCAAGTAGAGTCTTTCCAGAACCAGTTGGCCCGAGCAGCATAACATTACTTTTTTGAACCTCTACTTCATGTTTTGTCTTTGCAAATACTCTTTTATAGTGGTTATAAACTGCTACTGATAATTTCTTTTTTGCATCGTCTTGGCCAACTATTACGTCATCCAAATAAGAAAAAATTTCTTTAGGTTTTGAAATTTCGAATACTTCTTCTTTTTCATTTTTGTTTTCTTCAAGCAAAATGTCGTTACATAGATCAACACATTCATTGCAAATGTAGATGTTGGGTCCTGCAATAAGTTTTTTTACTTTTGATTGTTCTTTTCCACAGAATGAACAATTAAGTTTTGTAGTTTGCTTAGACATTATTTTCTTTCTTTAAGAACCTCGTCAATAATTCCATATTTAACTGCCTCATCTGCATTCATAAAGAAATCTCTTTCTGTATCAGTCTGGATTTTCTTGAGGTTTTGTTTGGTTTTATCAGCCAGTATTTTATTGAGCTTATCCTTCAGTGTGAGAATTTCTTTTGCTTGAATTTCTATATCTGAAGCTTGTCCCCTCGCGCCTCCCAATGGCTGGTGAATCATAACCCTGCTGTTTGGCAAAGCAAATCTCTTTTTATCAGCGCCGTTTGCTAGAAGAACGGCTCCCATACTCGCAGCTTGACCAAAACAAACTGTGGAAACATCACATTTTAGGTAATTCATTGTATCAAGAATAGAAAGTCCTGATGTGATTACACCCCCGGGTGAATTAATATACATGTAAATATCTTTTTTTGGATCTTCAGATTCCAGAAATAAAAGTTGTGCTACAACAAGGTTAGCGACATAATCATCGATACCACCGACAATGAAAACTATTCTATCCTTAAGAAGCCTTGAAAAAATATCAAAAGCACGCTCACCTCTTGAGGTTTGCTCAACGACCATTGGAACTAAGTTATTTTCAAACATACTTTTAATATAGAGTACATAGTTATAAAATCAATAACTTCCTAAGAAAAACATAAAACTTTATATGTTTTATTAAAAACTTTATTTATAAGTCATAAAACATATTGCTTTTATAAAGTATTCTAAACGTGAGAAATCAGCTTATAAACTTAATAATTTTGGTCGAAATTTATGATTTTTTTGGTAAAGTGTTTACATTATTAAAAAATGAATTTAAAAAAATCGAAGACAAATTTTAATAATTATCATCCAGTTTCCTCAGTTTTATTAAGTCTGGTAGTAATGTTTATTTTTCCAATTATTGCTGCCATTTTTCTGGGCATAACTTTTGGTCTTCTTGGTTCGACAGGCTCTGATTCAGAATTTGAGATTTGGATGAAACAAAACCCAGTTGAATTGAGCATTTTTTCTGACGAAAAAACTATTATTTTCCCCGTGGAGAGTGCAGTAAATTATTTGCTGACAGTACCTTTGCAGATCTGGTTCATACTTTGGCTTATTAAAAGAAAAAAAATTGACTTAACGAGAGTGTTAGGTCTTCATCTTTTTGACAGAGGTGCCCTTGCATATTCACTAATTGCTTGGTTAGTACTTTATTTAGTTTTGACAGTTTATACGTATGTTTTTCAAATAACTCCACCCGAAGAATTCATTAAGCTTATGAAAGCGACACCTTTTCTTCTGAATTTTTTAATGGTAGTAATTGGTGCACCGATAGTAGAAGAATTGTTGTTTAGGGGCTTTCTATTTTCTCAACTTAAGACTACAAAACTTGGTATCAATGGCAGCATTGTTTTAACTAGCTTGATCTGGACTTCTATCCATTTGCAATATGATCTCTCACTTCTAATTCCTATTTTCTTTTTAGGTCTTTTGCTTGGTTACCTCATGCAGAAGTACAATTCACTTTATCTAGTAATAATCGTGCACGCCGTACACAATTTGCAAGCTACTTTATTTACAGAGTTCTTGTACGATTATTTCTACTAACCAATGAATGGGGTGGACGAAGGGATTTGAACCCTCGGCCTCCGGTGCCACAAACCGGCGCTCTAACCAACTGAGCTACGCCCACCATATTTTTGTGATCTTTGAAGAAAAAAATTATATCATTATGCAATTGAATGGGGGAAAAAATGGGGTCAAATAATTTATTCATAAAGAGCGTGTCAAAAATGTTTGACAATGCTATCAAAACTCTTGATGTCGAAAAGGGTTTAGCCAATCAAATTAAATCTTGTAATAGCACACATACAATTAGATTTGGGGTAAAGCTTTCTGAGGGAATTAAAGTTTTTACAGGTTGGCGCGCTGTTCATTCTGAACACTTGGAGCCTGTAAAGGGTGGTATTAGATACTCCCCTGCTGTCTCGGCAACAGAGGTAGAAGCGATGGCCATGTTAATGACATTCAAAAATGCTGTGATTGACGTTCCCTTTGGCGGTTCTAAAGGAGGCTTAAAAATAAATCCAAGTAAATATTCTCAAGAAGATTTAGAAAAAATTACCAGAAGATTCACTGAAGAGCTCGTAAAGAGAGGTTTAATTTCTCCGAGTTTAAACGTGCCTGCTCCTGATATGGGAACAGGAAAAAAAGAAATGGCATGGATTGCCGATGAATATAAAAGATTGAACCCTCACGATATTAATGCGTATGCTTGTGTGACTGGAAAACCAGAGAATATGGGCGGAGTGGATGGAAGAACTGAAGCCACTGGAAGAGGCCTTTTTTATGCATTAAATTCCTTTTTTAATTCTCAAGATATCAAGAAAACCAAGATAAAAGGACAGCTCTCATCACAAAGAATTATATTGGAGGGATTAGGTAAGGTTGGTTACTTTGCTGCAAGAGCTTTAAGAGATCATGGTTGCGCAATCATTGGTGTAATTGAAAAAGATCAAAGCTTTTATAATCCTAAGGGTCTAGACATTGATCTAATTAGAAATTGGTTGATTGAATCTGAAGATTCTAAGAATTACCCAAACCAAAATGAACTCAAAACTAGGGAAGACGTCTTCACAGCTGATTGTGATATTTACATTCCTGCAGCAACAGAAGGCACTATCACTGATGAAAACTATGATGTTTTAAACGCAAAAATCATATGTGAAGGTGCAAATGGCCCGATTACTTCCAAGGCAGACCAACTCTTAACAAAAAAAGGTGTGTTAATAATTCCTGACCTTTATGCGAATGCAGGTGGTGTGGCAGTGAGTTACTTTGAATGGGTTAGAAATTTACAGCATATGAGGTTTGGAAGAATGGAAAAAAGACGAAAAGAATATGAGAATGCTTCTCTCATAAGTGTCATAGAAAGTTCAACTGGGGCTAAAGTTTCTTCCAAAACTAAAGATTTATTAAATCAAGGACCTTCAGAGATAGACCTTGTAAGATCTGGGCTTGAGGACATGATGACTGAAGCTTATGAAAACATGAGTGAAATTTGGAATCAAAATAATTATGATTCTTTACGTACAACAGCTTTTGTTTATTCTATTAAGAAGTTAATTAAATCCTATAAAAATATAGGCATCTAAGAAATTGGCGCGCCAGGGAGGATTCGAACCCCCGACCAATAGCTTAGAAGGCTACTGCTCTATCCAGCTGAGCTACTGGCGCTGGTCGGGGCAGCAGGATTTGAACCTGCGACCACCTGGTCCCAAACCAGGTGCGCTACCAGACTGCGCTATGCCCCGAAAAAGAAATCATATAAACTATGTGCTTTAAACTCAAGCANATTTAAGTGAATAATTGTCTAATACTGAATGGTAAAGAAGTTGCTCAAGCAAGTACTGAAAACTTACTTGTTAGAGTAAAAAAATTAAATGGTTTTGGCCGCGCACCAAANTTAGTTGCAGTGCTTGTTGGTGATGATCCAGCATCCAGTACCTATGTGAATATGAAAGAAAGGGCTTGTAATTCACTTGGCATTGAAACAGAGATCAAAAGGCTTTCAAAAGATACTTCTACTGCAGAACTAATACAAATAATAAAAGATTTAAATCATGATGAAAAAGTTGATGGAATTTTGCTGCAACACCCTGTGCCAAATCAAATAGACGAAATTTCTTGTTTCAATGCTATTGATATAAAAAAAGACGTGGATGGTGTAACAACACAAGGTTTNGGAAATATGTCAATGGGCTTNGATGCTTTTGGTTCGTGCACACCTCTTGGTATCATGCGCATTCTTGATCACTACAAAATAAATTTAGAAGGCATAAATGCTTTGGTAATTGGTCGAAGTCAGATATTGGGCAAACCAATGGCTGCAATGCTTCTAAATGCCAATGCAACAGTTACAACTGCACATTCAAAAACACAAAACCTTATGGATAATTTAAAAAATTATGATTTAGTTGTTGTTGCAGTTGGGCTGCCTAAATTTGTATCCGCTGATGATTTAAAGCAAGGTTCAATATTGATAGACGCAGGCTATCACCCAACTGAAAAATGTGGAGATGTTGACATGACTAATATCTCTAATATAGTCTCAGCCTATACACCTGTGCCAGGTGGCGTGGGACCGATGACTATTAATACGTTGATGATGAATACAATTGAAGCAATGGAGAAAAAATATGAGTAAAACTCCAATACCTTGCATTGTAGGTTTTGGCGGTGTAACACCTGCAGGAAGAGCATCGCATAATTTAAGTCATACAAGAGTAACGTACAGCCTCGAATCAGACCAAAACAAAAAGGATTACATTAAGTCTGTTTTATCGCTTTGTAATATGGCTGATGAAATTGAGGAAAGTCAAAGCTTTGAAAAATATGCTTCTGAGAGAGAACAAGAAGTATTAGAAAATACACTTGTTAGAAAAATTGATAAGGAATTTATAAAAGAAAAATTCTGGTGTTACGACTATGATCTGCCCGCAAATGGAGGGGGNCAACTGCCTTTCAGATTAAATCCTACTGAATATTATGCATCCAGACAACACCCGAAAGCTTTAGGAATGGCAATAATGGGAATTGCCGATGCATTTAGTGACTGTGGATTCGATGTCAGAAAAGCTATTGATAACTATGGCCGTGATAAATCAGGTTGTTTTGCTGGATGTGCTGTAATGAATATGGATAAGTTTTCTGGAGATGGTTTAATGTCTTCACATCCGATGGGCAAAAGGGCTTCATCAAAAACTATTTCTTTTACACTCCCTGAAATGACAGCAGATTTTATTAATGCTTATGTAACCGGAAGTCTTGGTATATCTGGCCATTTTATTGGTGCTTGTGCAACCTCGCAATACAACATGAATGCTGGTGTTGAATTAATTAAAAGCGGAAAAAGTGAATTAGTCATTGTTGGTGCGTCTGAAGCAATTATTATGCCCCCTGCTTTTATAGGGTTTGACGCAATGGGTGCAATGACAACAGATAAGAGACTTAAAGATTTACAAGCTTTGCTTGGTGAAGGTGAAGAGCTAGATTACACCAGATATTGCAGGCCATTTGGCGATAATATGGGCTTGGTAGTTGGTGAGTCATCAGGTTTTGCAATTCTCATGAGCGACAGATTAGCTTTAGAGACTGGAGCTAATATCAGAGGATGCATTTTAAATGTAAATATTAATGCTGACGGAAATAAAAAATCTATATCAGGACCTGGAGCAGGAAACTATTTTTCAGTTGGAAAAACATTTCAAGATATTGAAGAGGTTTTTGGAGACAAAGTTTTAAAAGATAATTCAGCTTTTATTGCCCATGGAACTGGAACTCCATTAAATAGAATTACTGAATCTCATATTGTTTCAACATTTGCTAAAGAATTTGGTATTGAATCGCTACCAGTAACATCACTAAAATCAAAACTTGGACATACTATGGGTTCTGCTGGAATGGACCAACTTTGGGGAGCTTTAGGGGCAATGGAAACTCAAAATTGTTCAGGAATATGTACAATTCCAAAACTTGCTGATGATGTGTTTACAGAAAATCTTGATTTTTATTTGCAAGATCAAGCTTTTGATAAACAGAAGGATGTTGTGATTATAAATTCCAAGGGATTTGGTGGAAATAATGCCACAGCATCGGTAGCTTCAGAAAATTTAACAATGTCTCTCATAGAGAAAAGGTACTCTAAAGCTGATATTTCAGAATGGAAAGCTAAAAGAGAAAGTATCCTTGAAAATAGAGAAGTTGAGCGAAATAAAGCAATTAATGGGAGCATTGAGCCAATTTATGAGTTCGACAAAGACGTTTTAGATCTTGCCGATTTAGAAGTCAAAAAAAATCATATCAAGACATCAACAGGCTTTGATTACAAACTAAGTTCTGACCTCAAGGGAAAAGATTTTACTTAAATTCGAAATTGATATCGCGCTCAATACCAAGTGAATGAAAGATTTTTTTATCATCTGAAAGCGTTTTAGGCTCTTGATAAATCGATATCAAATAATTTAGTAATTTCAAATCCACTTTAAGATCCTTGGCGCTTTGTTGAACAATAAGCGATGTTCCATATCCCTCAACAGTATCTCCTACTTTATCTAGCGCACTATCTGGACTAATGCCATCTGCTAGGAATTCACCAAATTTATAATTCCTAGAGTCACTTGATAGAGCCGTAGAAAAAAAGTCACCCACTCCAGCTAAACCGAGAAAGGTAGCTGGGTTTGCTCCTCTAGCTTTGCTATACATACTCATTTCTGCTAAACATTTAGTAAGAAGTAAGCCTATAGTATTTTCGCCGACGCCTTTTCTGTGAAAGTAACCAGATAATATGGCATAAATGTTTTTCATGGCACCGCCAAGCTCCACACCATACCTATCGTCACTTGAAAAGGGTAGAAAATAATCTGTTTTTAAAGAATTACATAAAGCATCAACGAATATCTTATCCTCTCCAGCGATAACGGTACCGGTAAGCTCTTGATTACCTAATTCTTTTGATAAATTTGGACCGCTTAAGACAAAGACATCATTAGAGTCTATATTAAATTCGTCAATTAAAATCTCTGTCATTAGCTTGCCTGAATTTTTATCAAAACCTTTAACACAGCTCACGAACTTACCTTGATAAGACTGGTAATTGAATTTACTAATAGACTCTATAAAATCTTTGCTAGCTACGGTAACTAAAAGTGCATCACAATTGTTTAACACATTAACATCTTGCGTTGCTGAAATAACTAATTCACCAAAAGAGAAACCTGATAAGCTCTCATTTTTTGCATTAATTGATTCAACTTCATTTGCTCGTCTTGAATAAATAAATACTTCATTTTTATTTTCAGCAGCAATGCGAGCTAAAACAAGCCCAAATTTACCAGATCCAATAATTCCTATTTTCATTTAGAGCTGCAATTATACAGAGTTAAGTGCTTTCTGTGAAAATTTTTAACTTCTCTAATTTTTTTACAATTTAAATATCAGATGAAGCTTCTTTTGCTGAATATGCGATAAAAAGGATTTTATCTGAAGGATGAGGTTTGATTGTCCACAAATCATAATGAGTAAGTCTTCTATTTGAACTTTTTGTTAGGAATATATTATCTCCCACTCCCTTAAAATAAGCCGCTGTTGATAATAATTTGTAATCCTCAGAAGCTAAAAAATCATAATCTTCATTTTGTAACAGCTCTTGATAAGTTTCATTCCAACCTCTCATTGGATGCAAAGGGTCTTCGGGTATGATCATAGAAGATAAAGTTTTATTCGATAATAAAATTATTGGACTTAGAAAAAGTAGGCTCAATAATACCCCTCTTCTCTCAACACTTGCTATGCTCGCAAAAATAGGTATTAAGCCCAGAAATACTGGGATAGACCAATTCAGTTGTATTTTTCCTGTAAAGCTTTTTGCTAAAAAAAATAAAAGCATTAATAAAGTGGGATAAATTAAATAACTAAATTTAGAAGACAAAACTTTTTCTCTTATTTTGCTCATAAAAATAAGCAAAGCGCATGGTACAGTCAAAAGCATAGTGACAATTAAAATTTCTGGATTAGAGCTTGGTATTTCTGACACTAAGTGATCTATTTCATGAAAAAAAGTAACCCAATTATTTTGTGCATTCCAAATTAAAATTGGTGAGCTGATCAGTATTGCCAATAACGCTGAAAGATAGATATGTATGTTTAAGAAATATTTTTTTAAATCAGTAGCAAAGAAGTAAAGCAAAATACTTAAAGGTAATAAAACCATACTCAACTTAGCTAGTATGCCCAAACCTGTACTTATACCTATAACGTAAAACCATTTTTCGTCTCTATCTTTAAAAAAACATACATATGCAAAAATTGTTAAGGACCAAAAAAAGAATAGATAAATATCCGTAGAAGCAACTCCTCCAAGAAAAAACAACCCTGGAGATAAAGCAGAAAATAATAAAGCTGTTTTGAAACTATCTTCTTTCCCAGATAATCTTAATGCTGTTAATGAAAGCAATAGAATTGTTCCAGCGTAGGCAGTGTAAGAGAAAAATTTAAGGCCTAGAAATGATTGACCAAAGACTAGATTTGAGAAAGCAATCATTGAGGGAACCAGGGGCCCTTTTGATAAATAACTTAAAGATANNTTCTGTGACCATACCCAATATTGAGCTTCNTCATAGTGAATNTCTATTGCATTAATGAAATCAAAGAGCAACCTTGCAGAAAGAATTAAACATAAAAATATAAATGCAAAAAGTGGGTTACTCTTTGTCATCAGAATTCCATCTAATGAAATACGATTTTTCTTTACTGGATGCAAAATAAGTTCTACTTAAAATTTCGCCAATAACACCAAAACTAATAAATTGAATGCCAACAACTACAAGCAATGTCCCAGCGATTAGTAAAGGTCTATCACCGATATCCAAACCATAAATAAATTTTAGTGATACTAGATAAATTAATATTAAAGAACCTATTGAGCTCAATAACAGTCCAATTAAACCAAAAAAATGTCCAGGCCTGCTAAAAAATCTCATGAAGAAATATACAGAGATTAAATCAACAAATACTCTAAAAGTTCTTGAGATGCCGTATTTGGATTTTCCCGCAATTCTAGGGTGATGAGTTACAACTAGCTCTGAAATTTTTGATGCAGGTATTTTTGTAGCCATCCACGCTGGTATAAAACGATGCATTTCCCCATACAATCGAACTTCTTTAAGGACATCAGCACGATATGCTTTAAGACTGCAACCATAATCATGAAGCTTTACCCCAGTAATGTTACCAATTAATTTGTTTGCGATTGAAGATGGTAGATTCCTCAAAAAATAGTTATCTTTTCTATTTTTACGCCACCCAACAACAAGATCTAACTCTTCTTCAATTAATTTATGCAAAAGTGCTGGTATGTCTTTGGGATCATTTTGGAGGTCACTATCTAGAGTCACTAAATACTTCCCAATTGCATTATCAAAGCCAGCCTGAATAGCAGTAGTTTGACCATAATTCTTCGCAAGTAGTAAACACTTAATATTATCTTGATTGGTTAATTCTTTAATAACAGTAGTTGAGCCATCATCACTGCCGTCATCAACAATAATTAATTCCCAACTCATGCCTGTTGAGTGCATTACCTTAGTAACAGAATCTACAAAAGTTTTTAAATTTTCTCTCTCATTAAATACTGGAGAGATAACTGATACTTCTAACTTTTTTTCCATTTAACATAGGCCTCAAAAAATATCTTAGCCATAACTATTCCAATTAAGCCACCTATTATAACTTGGCTTAACAAATGTTTTATCAATAAAACTCTTGATAAGGCAACTAGCACAGANGAAGCAAAGAAAATAAAACTTANTGAAGGCTGTCTTAGAAAAAGATGCACCAAAGTAGAGAAAAGAAAGAAATTTAATGTGTGGTTGGACGGCATTCCAGTTAAATCAGAACCACACTTCTCAATCATTGGAAAATTTTCGTGGTAATTAAAACATGGTCTTGGTTGAGAAAANAAATCTTTTAAAATATTNCCAGTTAAATCGCCAAATCCAGTTGCCAAGCAAATAAAAAGGAAAATTTTAAATTTTTTAATTTTGAAAAAATAAATACCAATAGAAGCGACTAGAATCCCAGAAAAGACTCTTCCAGAAAAGACCTCAGCAACATCTTTTAAAAAATAGAACTGGTAAACCCACTCTGAAAATAATAAATCAATATTCATGTCAATAAATTGATCCTGTTGAAATAATATAAGTCCATGCTGCGCCAATGAGAAAGAATGAGGTAAATTTTGCAATCCTACTTTCGAACAAAATATTTTTAAATACTTTAAAACGAATTGCATTGAGTGCAACAAGTGCTAGTGCTATGCTTCCGAGAACATCAGATAACCAATGGGCTGCAACAATTACTCTTGATAAAGATACCATTAAAGCAAATATCAAAAGTAAAGTTATCGTTAAACCTGCATTGCTGATCTTAGTATTTCTGAATGCTAAAGAAATCCAAACCAAAAATAGACTAAATATTGTTGCAGCATGTCCACTCGGGAAGCTGCTATATAGATATACTGGTTCCAAGTAGATAACATCCTCAAATTCGTAAAACCCAGGCCTCACTGCATATAACGAAGTAAGTTCTTTCAGAACTTTGACAATCAAACCCACACCCAAACCAACAAATACTAAAGTTTGAACTTTTACATTATTTAATGGAGTTCTATAAGAAATTAGTGACAGTAAAGGGACTGTGATAGCCAAGCAAATTAGTCCATTTCCAATTTCAGTAAAATAACTAAAAAATGTTTTGTCTATCATGAGAGTGTTAAAGAATTTCAATACTTTAATATCCAACAATGGTATGGACTTCATCAATAAAGAAAGTGCGAGGAATACCAAACTGAGCAATGTGTAATGGTTAACCTTCATTATTTAATTCTAAGTAAAAGATAATTACCGTGCTCAGAAATTATTTCATATTTCTGATCAAGAAAAACTAGCTTATCTTTTCGTGTGAAAATTATATCTGCTTCTGTAAGGTCGCGGTAAGAAATTTTATCTGCATAAAAACTAAAACTAGGCTTATTGAGTTTAAACATGGAGATCTCTTGGGGAATTTCTCGAGCATCAAAAGCAACTTTTCTGATATCTTCTTGGGTTGCCTGATTTATGAAAGGTAAAATTTTTATTGACAGAATTGCTAACAATGCAAGTGCAGAAATTCGCTTCAAAAACATTAATCTGAAACTTAAAAAATAGCTAAAAATAAAAAACACTATGAGCAACAAAATGAAAATAACAAAAGATAAATCTTTCTCAAATTCNTTTAAAACAAAGGTTGAAACCTCTAAATTATTCTGAACACTTGCAAGNTACCCTAAATAAAAAGGNATAGATAGTATTATCAGCCAAAGAGTTGAGTGAAAAAATACAGCTGACAGATTAACTTTTGCATTTATAAGATTNAGATGGTTTTTGTAAATTATNTAAGCGAGAGGCGTAGAACCATAAATCATATAGTGAGGCAGCTTTGTTGATGAGAATGAAAAGAAAACNAAAACAAAAATAAACCATATGAACATAAAGGATTCAAACCTATTGTTTCTGATATGTAGGTTAAATAAACCTTTAATGGCATCCCAAAAATATGGAAGCAAAAGAATAGGCAAAATTAATAAATAGTAAAAGAAAGGACCATCGTGTTTTTCAAAAGTGTTCGTAAATCTGCCGAAAGTTTGGCCGAAAAATAAGTAGGTAAGTTCACTAGTGCCAAGGTTTTGAACGATTAAAACTAGCCAAGGAAAGGCAACTATAATAAATGCCAACCAGGCNTTCCAANTNAAAATGATTGAAAAGAAAATTCTAAGTTTTCTTTGATAAATAAAATAAANAAGAGCAACCATTCCTCCTAGAGCAATAATAGTTAAACCNTTGACAAGAAAGCCCAGAGCAACAAAAATTCCAGACCAAATTAAGAATCTGTCTTCTTTTCTTTCTGAATAGTCAAAAAGACTTATCATCAAAAGTGTAATAAAAAGATTTAGTAATGCATCAGCAGTTGCTGCAAAGCTGATAATAAAAATTCCAGGAATAGTTAATAAATTTAGAAAGATTTCAGATCTAGACGAATTTTTAATATATCTTTTTACGAAATCGGCAAAATAAAACCCCCAAAAAAATGAGGCAATAACTGAAGGAATCCGCAACGCAAATTCGTTAGCTCCAAATATCGACATTGATATTGCTTGAATCCAATATGTAAGTATTGGTTTTTCAAGTCTCAATTCCTCTCCGATATAAGGAACAAGATATTGATTCTGCTTAATCATCTG
>FUFK010039721.1_pt1 | contig 21071 bp, 17 predicted proteins | sample 1021851 | NCBI WGS metagenome assembly FUFK01 (sample SAMEA51879418, study PRJEB19060) | metagenome
TGATCTTGAATCTTGGAAATAAAATAGGCAAAAAAGAAGTAGGGCTTGCAATAGTTGGATGCGGCGCGATTGGCAGAATAAGAGCCATTATGGCACGTGACTATCCTGGTATCGGTTGGCTTGGTTTATGTGACATAGATACAGGACTTGGGAAAGCATTACAAAAAGACGCAAAGGCCGACTTTTTTACCGATGATTATAATAAACTTCTCTCTAGAAGTGAAGTAGATGCAGTTATTATCGCCACCGATGAAAACCATCATTTTGGTCCAACGATGGCTGCTGTAGAAGCTAACGCTAGTTTATTTATCGAAAAGCCTCTTGCGACAGATATTCAAGAATCAGCAAAAATTTTATCTGCTATTGAAGAAGCTGGCTTAAATGCTGTGATGGGCTACACACAAAGATTCAGAAGACGCTTTTTAACTGTAAAACAGAGACTTCAAGAAGGTAGAATAGGAGACGTTACGTCAGTTGTGACNCGTGCTTTTATGAATTCCATGGTACCAATTGCNACGGTNAGACGAACAAATGANAGNCAAAATTTAACCCCAATGGTTGTTTCTGGAACTCATAGCTTAGATATGTCTCTCTGGCTATTAGAAGGCAAAAAACCAGCCGAAATTTATGCAAAGTCTGTTGATAAGCTTCTTTCACAATATGGCACCAAGGATGCTACTTTCGGTCTGTTCACTATGGATGATGGCACAATTTTTAGCATGAATATTAGCTGGGCACTGCCACAAGTATGGCCAGGTTCTGTATATGGATTAGAAATTGGTATTGTCGGTACAGAAGGAGTAATAGATATTGAAGATACTCATCGTGATTTGGTCCTAGCGAGTACAAAATCACAAGGTGGTGGATATGTTCCTCACGGTTTTGAACCACCTCAACGACATGTTGACTTTTTAACCTCTTATCCACCTGGTGATATTTATGATGACCANCTTTGGGGGCCAATGCGCGAAGAGACTAATTCTTGGTATCAAAGTCTGATAACAGGGCAATCAACACCTCACGCCACCGCAAGAGATGGTCACAGAAATCTGGTTTTAACAATGGCAATGGATGCCTCCTCTTGGACTGGTAAAGCTATTGATTTGAGTGATGATTTAGAAAATCACATATTAGAAATTCAATCCTCTATGAAAAATAAGGCATAAAGATTATGAAGGCACTAGTATCGCATGGGCCTAATCAGCCTTTCTCACTTGAAACAGTTGATGACCCAAAACCTGAAAAAGGTGAAGTTGTAGCAAAGATTCTTGCATGTGGCGCTGGACTGACTGTCCAACATGTCAAAGCTGGTCGGACCCCCATACCATTTCCTAGAATTATGGGACACGAGATTGCTGCTGAGATTGTAGAATTAAATGGTGATTGTGGGAGCCTCTCGATAGGAATGCCGGTGACAGCCTATTTCTATTTAACTTGTGGTCATTGCAAATGGTGCCTTATAAACCGTCAAACGCTATGTGAAAATTTTGGAGGATACGTTGGTAGGGCTTGTGATGGAGGATATGCTGAATACATAAAATTACCTGCTAAAAATTTTGTTCCAATACCGGANACACTAGATATTTATAAAAATCCTGCAGAAATTGGCGTAATTTGTGATGCGATTGCGACTCCCTATAAAGTACTAAGGAGAGGCCGAATAGCGCCTCTCGAACGTGTTGCNGTATTTGGAGCCGGAGGNGGACTGGGAATTCAAATGCTTAAGATGGTTAGATGGGCAAATTGTCACGTAACAGCTGTTGAAGTTGACACCAATAAATTTCAAGCNTGCCTTGAGCACGGAGCTGATATCTGTGTTGATGCAAATACTAATGATGCACATGAAGCTTTAATCGATGCATCTAATGGAGGCTTTGATGTGGTAATTGATTTTGTTTCATCCACAAAAAGTCTGGAAATGGGTGTTGCTAGTCTCGGTAGAGGTGGAAGGCTAATTACTCTGGGCGGCGGAGGCGGCGCTGGTTCTGAATTTAAATTAAATGGTATGTCTTTATTATCTAAGGAAATAGAGGTGATGGGTAGCAGGTACTGCTCTTATCAAGAAGTCCTTGAAAGCTTGCAATTGGTCGGTGAACAGGCACATAAGGGTTTAATGCCACTTGTTACTCGCACGTCGGGTTTTGAAGGGTTAGAAGATATTCACAACGATGTTGAGCATAGTCGGATTACTGGGAGAGCGGCACTTGTTTTGTAGGTGCAANNTTCTAAAATGACAAAATCCATTGCTATAATAGGACTTGGAGTGCTTGGTTCTGCGATTGCTAAGTTTTTGCTTGAAAACGGGTTCCAAATATATGGATTTGATATATCAAAAAAAGCTCTAGCAAACTTCAATAATAACGAAAAGTTCTATGCGTGTAGTAGCATAGATGAGATATTCCATAAGGAGTCAAATATTCTATCATGCCTGCCATCTGCCGGCAGTCTTTATGAAGTTATGCAGGCAACACCAAAAAGGGGCCAATCAGAAAAAAATAGACGACTATTAATTGAACTTTCAACTTTACCCGTTGACTCAAAAGAAAAAGCCAGAGAAATAGCGCACAAAAAAAATGTTCGAATTATAGACTCCCCCTTGTCCGGTAATAGAGTGGTAGCATTACAAGGTAAATTATCAGCTTATCTTTCTGGAGATAGGGAGGACGTCCAAAGAGCCAAACCTTTTTTAGAAGCTTTTTGCCAAAAGGTTACAGAAGTAGGCAATTTTGGAAATGGTAGTAAAATGAAGCTAATAGGAAATATACTGAATCTTGTTCATAATAGCGTAACGGCTGAAGTAATGGTGCTTGGTATGAAAGTAGGATTAGAACCGGAATTAATACACAAAGCGATTAGTGGCACATTTTCCAGCTCAGCTGTATTTGAAGGACGTGGAAAGTTAATGGTTGATAATGAATACGCTGTTGAAGGTATGAATTTTTCTACCCCAATAAAAGATAGTGAATTCATTACCAAATTAGCTAAAGATAATTTTGTTCCATTACCTATATATCAGGTCGCATTGCAATATTATTTATCTGCTATGGCACAGGGGTATCAGGATTTAGACGCAGCTGCTGTCTGTGCTGTAATAGAAAAGAATGCAAATCTTAACCGCAAATAGCTGCTTACCCATCTNATAATTCTTTTAACTGCGGNTAAATAAGCATAAAATCATCGTTTTCGTATAACGGGTCAAGCTTGTTTAGTAGTCTTAAACTATGACTGAGATAAGTCTCTTCACCATTTGTTTGCAATAAATCATCTAGTAAGTTTAAATCTTTTTTTAAATTGGAGGGTGTTGATTTTCCATCAAAGGTCCCAGACAAAATATGGTCAGGAAAACGCCTCTCTGATATATAACTGCGGGCGTTTGAACAATTAAACACTTCAATCATTTGTTCCAAGTTAAGACCATTCTGTTCTCCCTTAATACAAATTTCACTTAACAGCAAAAAGTTTCCATGACAAACAGCGTTATGAAACAGTTTCATAAGTTGGCCTTTNCCTGCATCTCCAATATGAAAAATGCGCTCTGAAAAAGAAGATAAAATCTGCATNTTCATCTGTAACACTTTTTTATCNCCGCCAACCATTAAGGTCAATTTTCCTGNTGCAGCCCCTTTAGCGCCACCAGACATAGCAGCATCGAGTTGATACACATTCCTAGTCTCAAAAAGAATTTTTGCTCTTTTAGCTGTAACCCTTGGATCTGAGCTAGTTAGGTCGATAATGGTCGAACCAATTTTAGGGTTATATCTTTCTAACAATTCGTCTATCTCTTTTGACGAGGGAACGCAAAATAATACAACATCACATTTTGTTATAATTTCTTCTGGTGATGTCTTATTTAAATTAGGGGTCTGACTATTCAGATTNAGCCGTTTTTTATTNACATCATANATNGATAATAGAATATTAGAACTAGACATGGAATTAGCAATGCCACTACCCATTGCTCCTAAGCCTATTAATCCTATATCTAGTGTAGACATTGAATTAAAAACTTACCTGTTCCACTCCGANGAAAACATTCACTTCTAGAGTCCTATANCTTAAGTTTAGGGTCAAGCCAATCTCGCAAGCTATCACCAAAAAGGTTGAATGAAAAAACGGCTATACTAACTGCCAAACCTGGAAAAATTATCATCCATGGTGCTGTTCTATAATAGTCTGTATTAACACCCGAAAGCATTAGTCCCCATGATGGCGTGGGTTCAACAACCCCTAAACCTAGATATGATAAACTTGCCTCCAGAAGNATNGCCTGCCCTATGAACGCNGTAATTAANATCAAAAAAGGTGCAGTAACATTTGGTAAAATGTGCCTAAATATAATTCTCATTGAGCTAAAACCATTTGTTCTTGCCGCATCTACATAAGGCAAAGTAACGACTGCAAGCGCCTGTGATCTGATCACCCTTGCCGTTTTAGGAATAAACGGAATAGCAATCGCTACAATAACATTTACATCAACTCCAAGAACAACCGATTTTGGGAAGACTGCAATTACAATAATAGCTAATACGATTATTGGGAACGACAACATCAAATCAATAAATCGCTGAACTAGAAGGTCAACTTTTCCACCAAAAAAAGCAGAACTCGTACCTATTATTGCTCCAATAGAGCACCCAAAAAAAGCAGACAAAAAACCAATGGAAAGAGCAGTTCGGGCACCATAAATTAAGCGAGATAAAATATCTCTGCCAAAAGCGTCAGCACCAAGTGGATGGGCTAAAGACGGAGCTCCACCACCAAAGGCTGGTGATGCTTCAAAATCTACATCCTCTGGATTAAATGGAGCAACGTGCTGCGCAAAAATAGCTGCTAACATCATAGTTATTATCAACACTATACCCAAAGACCCTAAAGGCTGTTGACGAACAAAATCTAATAGAGTTCTTCTGGAAGGTTTTGTGACATCTTTTTCAATATTGTCATCTTTTGTAACGCCTAAATCACTCATTTTTGATACCTTATCCTAGGATCTAATGCTGCATAGAGAAGATCAATTATCAAGTTAACAAGAACAAAACCTGTTGCAACCGTTAAAACAAGCCCTTGCAATAAATTCAAATCGTTTCGAACAACAGAATCTACAAATAACTTTCCTATACCGTTTAAGTTGAAGACTGATTCAGTAACAACCAAGCCTCCAAGAAGAAAAGCGAACTCCAGTCCAATTACAGTTACCGTTGGCAATAACGCATTTCTCATACCATGTTTTACGATTACAATTCTTTCGAACACACCTTTAGCTCTAGCTGTACGAATATAATCTTCTGATAAAACCTCCAATATTGACGATCGCAGCATCCTTGCTACGACTGACGAATATCTGTAACCCACCGAAAGCGCAGGCCAAATCATCTGATAGAGATTTGTTTTTGGATCATCAAAAATACTTATTGTACCTAATGGCGGCAGATTGCCGAATGTGGCTAATATCAGCATGATCAATAACATACCAAACCAAAAAGACGGTACAGCAATCCCTCCAATTGTTATGATTCTTATTACATAATCTAGTATGGAACCTCTGTACAGCGCAGAAATAGTGCCTAAGGGGAAAGCAATTAAGACGGCCAAGATAGTTGATAATATTGCTAATTCGAAAGATAATCCTATTCTGCTCATTATCTCTTCAGATACATTATTTTCTGTCCATAANGAGATACCCAAGTCACCTCTTGGGAGCCCTATCATATATTTATAAAATTGCACCATAATNGGGTCATCNAATCCNAGGCGCTCTTTTTCCTTTTGTATCTCTTCGGCTGATATAATTCCACCTTCNGCAGCCANCTTAATTTCAACTATATCACCNGGGACAACTCTCAATACAAAGAAAACNAGAACAGCAACTGCAAGNAGGGTAGGTATTACAAGAAGTATTCTTCTTATTGTGTAAGCCAGCATTACTTTCCTCCCTCTATATTTATACAGGCTGCCAGATGATTATTATCAAAATCAACCAACTCAGGACTGGCCTTTCTGCAATCTTCAGTTACAAAATTGCACCTTGATGAAAAAACACAACCTTTAGGTGGGTTTAATGGAGAAGGTAACTCCCCCTTTAAAATAATTTTTTCTCTTCCACGCTCTATTTTCGGATCGGGGATTGGTGCAGCATCTAGTAACGCTTTAGTATAGGGATGTTTTGGCTCACCATAGATAGTGTCACTATCACCAATTTCCATAACCTTACCTAAATACATAACAATAACTTTATGAGAAATATGTTTAACAACAGCCAAATCATGGGCAATGAAAAGGTAAGCGATTCCAAGCTCTCTTTGTAAATCTTCCAAAAGGTTAATTATTTGTGCTTGAACCGAAACATCCAATGCCGATACGGGCTCATCACATATTATAATTTTTGGCTCCATACAAAGTGCCCTTGCTATACCTACTCTCTGTCTCTGCCCTCCAGATAATTCATGTGGATATCTATCTCTCATNTAAGGATATAATCCAACTTTTGTAAGAAGTTCGCTTACTCTTTTCGATCGAGCGTCTTCGTCTGTTTCTATCTTATGAACCTTAAGGGGTTCCTCTAGTATTTGGCCAATAGTCATCCTCGGATTTAAAGAAGAGAAAGGNTCTTGAAAAATCACCTGCATATCCTGCCNNACGAGAGCTACAGATTTTTGATTTAATTCTTTTTCATTAAATTTTAATTCTCCCCCTGTAGGCAGATTTAAATGTAATATTGCCCTTCCTACAGAAGTTTTTCCNCACCCTGACTCTCCTACCAGTCCAACGGTTTCGCCTGGGTAAACATCGAATGATATATCATCAACAGCTTTCACTGTTCCCGAAACACTTGACAGCCAACCGCTTCTGAAAGAGACGCCAAAATGTTGTTTTAACCCTCTAACTGATAGCACAGGTTTGTCTTTTTTTACCTTAATTGGTTTGAATTTATCTTTGTCAGAAACATAAATTGATGCTCCCTTTTTATTCGCATCGTCTGAATAGAAGCATGCTGTAAAATGATTTTTACCCTTGGACCGCTCCTTGAGTTCAGGTGAGCTGTCACAAGTATCTTCCGCCATTGGACACCTAGGCTTAAAACGACACCCACTTGGTGGNGCCATAAGGTTGGGTGGTAAGCCTTCGATGGTTGCTAATCTGCCACCTCTCTTTTTATCCATTCTGGGTACAGAACGAAGTAATCCGATTGTATATGGATGGGATGGCTTACCAAAAATATCTGAAGCTCCTCCCTTTTCAACTATTCTTGCAGCATACATTACATTAACTTTATCGGCGTATGCAGCAACAACACCCAAATTATGGGTAATCATTATTATTGCTACACCTAGTCTATTACAAATATCTTTTAATAATTCCAGTATTTGTGCTTGAATAGTGACGTCTAGAGCTGTGGTCGGCTCATCAGCAATGATCAAATCAGGTTCACATGCAAGTCCAATTGCAATCATTACTCGTTGTCGCATTCCGCCAGAAAATTGATGCGGATATTGTGTTAAACGTTTTTCGGGCTCTGGTATTCCTACCATATTGAGAAGCTCGATTGCTCTATTGTTTGCCTCTTCTTCAGACATTTCTAAATGAGTTATTAATGGTTCAGTGAGCTGATCACCGATGGTCAAAACTGGGTTTAAGCTTGTCATAGGCTCTTGAAAAATCATTGACATTCGTCGTCCACGAATTTTTCTCATTTCGTTTTCAGACAAGTTTGTAATATCTTGGCCATCAAATTTTACATAGTCTGCTTTTATCTCGGCAACTCTTTTAGGNAGTAACTTCATTATAGACAAAGCTGTAACAGATTTGCCNCAACCAGACTCACCAACGATAGAGAGAAACTCCCCTCTATTTACTTGGAAGCTAACATTATCGACAGCTCTCACCGTGCCATTTTTTAATTTGAATTCGACCTGAAGGTTACTCACGTCAAGAAGGGGGAGCTCTGACATTTTCTATTTCCATTTTGGTTTAAAGAAAATGAGCACGATTAAATCGTGCTCATTCTCACATTATTTTATTAGTCTTCCAGATAAATACCGCGGAAGGTATTGTTAAGGATATGAGAATTAGCAATCACATAACCTTTAACCTTTTTATTTAATGACACCACTCTGTCAGTGTAAGTTATTGGAAGTACGTAGGCTTCTTCTAGAGCTTTTTTCTCAAACTCGTGAACGATAGCTTTTCGCTTTTCGAAATTAACTTCACCTTTTTGTGCATCAAATAAAGCATCTAATTCGCGATTAGTTGCCCTGCTGTAATTTGAAGGATTAACATCTCTTGAAAGATATTTAAAGTGCATGACTGTTGGGTCAGGAAGAAATGATGGTGCCCAATCTATAGTAGCATCGAAATTACCTTCCTTCCTGATTGTCACAAATTTACTTGTTGGGTTTGTGATCATTTCAGGATTCAGTCCACATTTTTTCCATTCTGACATTAACCAAATTGCTATGTGGTCATAAGGGTGTGCAACTGCACGATTACTGTAAGTAAATTTCAGCCCCTCATATCCAGCCTCTTTTAGAAGTTCTTTAGCTTTAGCTCTGTTGGCTTCTGCATCTTTTCCAAAACCAACCAGCTGATATAATTCATCATCTGGAAGAGCATATTTTGTGTCGTACAACAAATACCCTGATGGCCTTGGAGCGGTGAAAGTGATCTTTGCTAGTTTTGGCAAGCCACCATGTCTATCTATGCATAGATTAAGAGCTTGTCGTACACGCACATCCTTGAATGGCTCGGATTCAGAATTTAAAGAGACAACCCACAGTGTCATAAGGGTTTTTGATTGATTTGTGTAATCATCACCCATCTGTTCTTGAAGCGTTTTGACCTCCGGAGGAGCAGTTGCTCTCCATTCTGCCATAATCTGCCCACCAACTAATGGTTCAACCAATCCTTTAATACGATAACCCTCTGTCCTGTCTAAACAGTTATCTCCATGATGAAAATCGTCGTATTTCTCGGCGATGTAGGATTCACCCTTAACGTGCTCAACAAATTTGTATGGACCAGTTCCATTAACATTCTTTTTATGCCAGTTCGGATCCTTTGCAATGTCTTTAGCCGAATAAATAGCATTAAAAGGTGATGCAAAACCATCCATCATAAAAGCGTCTGGACTATTTAATTTGAATACCACGGTGTAATCGTCAGGTGTTTCAATACTATCCAAGCTTAGGTATAATGCTTTTCTTTGAGATAAAACGCCTTCTGGTGGGAATGCTATTCTTTCATAGCTAGCCTTTACGTCAGCAGAAGTTAGCGGTGTACCATCGTGAAATTTTACATTTTCATGCAATTTGAATGTATAGCTGAGACCGTCTTCAGCCATTTCCCAGCTTTTTGCAATGTCACCTTCTAAGTTTGGAAAGTTTTCCCAATCAAAGGTGAGTAATGTTGAGTAGTGTTGAGCTACGAAGTGCATAACAGCATAGGAATTTGTTCCATGCATGTCATAGTTAGGCGGCTCTGCTTTGACCCCATACTTCAACGTTCCACCTTGCGTTGGACAAGAAGAATGACTTCCTGCAAAAGCGGTGGACGAAGCAATACAAGCTATCGCTGCTATCGCCGCTGATCTTAAAATTGATCGCATTTTTTTCCTCCAAAATAGATCTTTCTATAATATCGATAAAGATAACCATGAAGATTTAAATTATTCAAACATTTTTTATAATGTTTCTAATATTTTCTGCGATGCATAAAACAATTTATATGGAATTTATGAATAATGACTTTTTATAAAAGGTTTTAAAATGTCCAAATCCACCTCAGTGCCTAGACCCAATCCCGTTGGTGCTCTTACTCTTCCTTTGTCGATCGTCAAGCTTTCCGAGACTGGATCTACCTCTAGATACTGATTAGTGATACTTACATCCCAATTAATATTCGGAACCAAACAAGAGAGAATCGAAACGGCATTTCCGCTTATACTTGTCTCAGCCACCTTACCAGCAAGATTAATATTAAGACCTAGCGCATGAGCGTGTTTCGCAGCTTCAAGGACGGCTACTATACCTCCTAATTTAATCGTTTTCAAACTGCACCCCTTGACAGCCGAAGCCGCTACTAACTCTGAAATATCGGCTAGACTGTGGACTCCTTCGTCTGCTCCCAGAGGTACTGAAGTTGAAAATGCAACATCTTTAATGTCCGAAATATCGTCAGCAGGAACCGGTTGCTCAAAAAAATCAATTCCCGATTCTCCTGCTTCGGAAGCAAATGTTTTTGCCTCAGTCAGATTAAATCCTTCATTGGCATCTGCAGAAATAAAGGCTGTATTTCCAAGTGCTTTCCTAATCGAGGAGCATCTCATTAAGTCTTCTTTAGCTGAGTTAGAACCAACTTTTATTTTAAACGCATCAAAACCCTCTTTTTGCTTTTCCTTAGCACGAGCTATTTCCTCATCTATTGTTCCACCTGCTATCATGTAAAGAGCTCTTGAGGAATCTCTTTTTGGACCTCCAAGAAGTTCTATTAAAGAACAATTATTCGTTCTTGCAAACAAATCTAACATGGCCATTTCTATGGCAGAAATAGCACCTTGATTCCCATACAAAGGCGTATTCAATAAAACTTTTATATCTGCTAAATTCTTTATATCAGAACCCACTACCATTGATTTGAGAAACTTTGCTGCTGATACCATTCCTTCGACAAACTCACCTGTCATTGTAGGCGCAGAAGAAGCTTCTCCCCACCCAATAAGTCCATTATCGCCAGATATTTTTATTATGAGATTATCAGCCGTATCAAGAATAACTCCGGCCATTTTTATTCTAGATTTTAAAGGCATTGATACCGAAAAAATTTCTACATTTTGAATGTTAACATTTATATAGCTCATATAAATAATCCTACCTTGTAAATTGCTTGATTTCCTTATCCGACATACCTAAAAATTCTCTCAAAATTTCTTCATTATGTTCTCCCAAAAGTGGCGGGGGAAGGTTAGTTTCTTTTCCTCTTTTCCCATCAAAGGAGATTGGAAGACCAAGTGATTTTACAATACCGGCAGTTGGATGCTCCAAATCTAAAACCATACCATTTTCAATTGTCTGTGGGTGTGACAAAGATTGAGTAACTGTTCTAACCACGGCAACTGGGATCCCATTTTTCTGAAGCAGCTTGTGCCAATGTTCAGCATTCTCTTCAGATAACGCTTTTTCTATCAAATGCTCTAATTCTACCCTATTTTCGACTCTTGACGCATTTGATGAAAATTTTGGGTTTTCGCACCATTGAATATTTTCCATAATTTCGCTAAACAGCCTAAATTGACCATCATTTCCGACTGATATTACTAACGCCCCTTCTCCGCATTTAAAGAGATTATACGGGACAATATTTGGGTGACCATTCCCATAACGCTTTGAGTCTCTTCCGGATATGAGATGATTCGAGGCTACGTTTGCCAGAAGAAAAATACCAGTATTATATAGGTTAACGTCAATTAAAGAACCTGCACCAGTTAGATTTCTTTTGTTGAGAGCCGCAAGTATGCCTATAACTGCGTTCATTCCAGTAGCAATATCAACAATTGCAACACCAAGTTTCATAGGCTCTCCATCAGCGGAACCAGTTATGGCCATCAATCCAGATTCTGCTTGTAAAAGAAAATCATACCCGGGCATTCCACCATTTGGTCCTTTGTTTCCATACCCCGTTATTGAGCATCGAATAACTTGGTTTGCATTTGTTTTAAACCAATCATCAGTTAGACCCAGTTTTCCCAAGAGACCCGGTTTAAAGTTATCAATAACAACGTCACTTTTTTTAATTAAATTCTTTAAAATTTTTAAGCCATCTGGAGTTTTGAAATCCAATGCAAGACTTTTTTTATTCCTATTAACTCCCAGAAAATAGGCTGCTTCTGTATCAGCAAATGGCGGGCCCCAATGTCTAGTGTCATCTCCTCTGGAAGGATGTTCTATTTTAATTATGTTTGCTCCCATATCACCCAGCATCTGCGTACATAAGGGCCCAGCTAAAACGCGTGTTAAATCTAAAACAGTAACATTTTCCAATGCATCTTGTTGTTTATTCATATTCTTTCCGAACTATTAAATAAAAAGTTTTCATTCTTATAATTTGTCTATTAACCAATCAAACATTTCTGAGTAGGCTAGACTTGCATAATCTCTTTGACAATGCTGTGCTCCACCCTCTTCGGGGGTAAAAACTCTTAATGTTTTATCTAGGGAACCTGATGCATTTAACAAAGATTTTGCATCCTCCAATGGCACCTGTTCATCTGCTGAACCATGGGTAATTAGAAATGGACAGCGCATATTTTGGACAACACCGTCAAGTTTGTAATCTGATAATTTTCCTAAAACTTGATGCATGTTATCAACACCCAAAATCCAGCAAATATGATGACCTGGAACGCTCATTGATTCGTTAAACTTGGCTTCAATTCTTTTTTGCCAAGTCTTCTGATAATCCCATATTGCACCCCAGGCAATACACGCCTTAAGCCTTGGTTCCATAGATGCACATCTCGGGGCGTAATATCCTCCCAAACTTACCGCCATAATACCAATTCGGTTTTTATCTACGTCTTCACGCGTCTCTAAATAATCTACGCAGGCTGAACCAGCTACTTCATAATCAGGTCTAAGAAACATTCCCCGAAACCTTATTGCTTCACCAGTTCCAGGCCCATCCATCACAAGACATGAAAAACCCCTTTTTATGAGCTCTGGAACCCCTCTTGCATATTGAAGTTCTTTTGTGATATCTAGCCCATCAAAAAAAATCATGGTCGGATTTTTTGATTTTTTTGTGTTCTCTGCATGAACAAAATAACCCGGAAGAAAATTTCCCTCATAAGGAACTTCTACAATCTCTATTTTGGGGGAAATACTTAGCTGCGCATGCTCATGAAAACATTCCACAGATTTTCTGTAAACATTTAACGCATGGTCATCTTTAACTGTCCTAAACCTTTCTCCCCACTGATAATAACAAGATGCTCTCAAATAAAAAACGGANGCAGAAATAGTATGTCCTCTATTTCTACAATCATCCGCTTTTTGTTTAAGTTCGTCCCCAAGCTCTTGCCAAGTAAAAAACCAAGCCTCATCATCCCCCAGCTTATTTTTTAACTTCCTTGCTGTTCGGTCAATTTCACCCATGTCACTCGCGCCAACTACGGCTAGTCCTAGCATTCCACCAATCGCCGCGGACCACCTGTAATCCTCTGGAAAATAGGTAAACCATTCGGTAGTTTTTGGTCTGATATGTTGCATTTTCACTCTCCGAAACTGGTTCCTTACTCTTTTAATAAACGCTGATTATTTTTTCATATTATCATCATTCTCCAAACCGCTTAAGTATTGTTTTACTTCTGCTGCATTTCGATCTCTAAACTTTTTAAAGTCGGGTTTACGTTTTTCAAGAAATGCATGCATACCCTCGAGTGATTCTTCTGAACCCCAGACGTGTGCAAGTAACTCCATTCCATGTTGCCAAGATGCATAAAGCTCATCTGATTCCGCATTGAGTGATTTTTTAGTCTGTCGCAATGTCTGGCCGCTGTGGCTATTAATCCTCTTAACCCATTCAAGTGTTTCCTCATACAATTTATCCTGAGGAACACACTTATTTATAAGACCAACCTTGACTGCCTCATCTGCTTTAAATGAACGTGCCAAAAATATCATCTCGCGTGCAATTCGTTCTCCAACTATACGGGGTAAATATTGTGTTGCGCCGACTGTTGGACATGCACCAACTCTAGCTCCTGTTTGACCTAGTACTGCATTTTCAGATGCAATCACGAGGTCACACCAAAGCGCTAATTCATGGCCACCACCCATGCACCAGCCATTTACCATCGCAATGACAGGTACAGGAACACCCCGAATAGCCATGGCAAGACCTAGCATACGATCATTCCAATGAGCTGCATTTACCCAATTTAATCTTTTCATTGCGTAAAAATCACCGCCAGCTGAAAATGCTTGTTCTCCAGCTCCAGTAATCACTATGCATGAGATCGATGGATCGTTTCTTGTTTCAAGGACTGCTTCACGCAATTCATCTAATGTTTGTTCGCGAAAAGCGTTTCTTACCTCTGGTCTATTTATCGTAATCCAGGCGGCACTCTCTTTTACTTCAACGAGAATTTCATTATATTTAGTTTTCATTTTTTATTCCTTTTCCATTTTTGTTTTCCACGATCTCAACTAAAATACTGCTCGTATCTGATGGGTGCATAAAAAACATCTTTTGACCATGGTGGCCCTTTGACGGTTCGCCAAGCGCCCTCATTTTATTATTTTTAATTTTTTTTGATGATTCTTCCGCATCGGTTGTTACAGCGCAGAAATGATGCATAGCTCCTTTAGGATTGCGCTCCAAAAACTTAGCTATGGGGCTTTGATCATTTAAGGGTTCGATGAGCTCGATTTTTACATTCTGAAAATGAATGTATGCCATTCTAATTCCTTGTTCAGAAACAATTTTTGGTGATGTAATCTCAGCACCAAAAAGCTTTGAGTACTGTTCTAAAACTGGCTCAATTTTAGGAACAGCAATCGCGATGTGATCAAGTACATTTTCTGCAACTTTTTCCAAAATCACCTCCCAATACAAATTCCATTAACTAAAAATATCGATAATTATTTGATTTGCAAGTGTTATGAACTTAAAATTAATGCAATACCAAGACAAAATAGTACCGCATAGGTAATATACCTGAAATAATTTTCAGACACGATGTCAAATAGAAATATCCCAGTTTTTAAACCGATTGAAAGAGGAATCGACAATAGAAAACCTAAAGCAATAAACCTCGAATCAAAGCCTTCTACAAAAATAAAATAAGCAAAAAAAGATAAGATCGTAAAAATAATTACTAACTGGATATTGCTTTGAATAATATCTTTTTCAACTGGTGATGATAAAAAATAAATTCCTGTAAATGGTCCAGTAGGAACCCCAAAAAACCCTGAAAAAAGTCCCGTTACCCAACCAAACCCTAGCGAGATAAGTCTAGTTTGCGGGCCATTATATCTCCACCCTGAGAATAAAATTAACGTGCCGACAAGAATAAAGATACCCATGTAAAAAGTGATTTCTGAAATTTCATTTTGAAAAAGAAAGTTTAGCCCAATGAATGCTCCAACACAGAGGCCCAGACTGTAAAAAAGAGTGATTCTTTTTTGTGAATATTTTACAGCCCTTCTTATTGTAAAGGTAACTCCGACTAAACCTGATAAGATAATAATGTTCATTCCTGGGATAGGCCCAAGAAGAAGTGTGTAGCAAGGCAACATAAATAATGACCCTGCAAAACCGGTAAATCCACGAATAACACCTCCAAGAAAAGCTATTAAAACGCAGATCAAAAGAGTAGCTAATTCTAGCTCAAACAGTTCAAAAAATCCAATGGTCATGGTCAAAAACTAGAGGAACAGTTAAAAAAATAGTTCGTTTTTATATCTTGTAAGTGAATTTATTAATAGTTGTTTTTTACTTTCGAAGTACATTAACATTTTATTAAATTAATTAGATAATTAATTGTGCATTGTTAATCATTCGCTATTAGAAAAACTTGTTTCATTCAAAAATAAAGGGAGAAAGAATTGACAAAAAAGAAAATTACCAGAGAGGATTTAAGTATAGCAGCTGAAAAGTATAAAAATTGGGGTAAATGGGGGCCAGATGATGAAATAGGTACCTTAAATTATACTACAGCAAATGATATTGTTGAAGCATCAAGGTTAGTTAATCAAGGCAAAGTAATCTCTCTTGCCTTAAATTTTGACTCTCGTGGTCCTCAAGGTGCTAAATCTAAATATCAATCATTAGGCAGAATAAACCCACTTCATACAATGTTGAGAACCGGCACTGATGCTTATTCTGGTGTTCTCGACCAGCGTGGTATTCGAGCGGCAGATGATATGATTGTAATGCCACTTCAATCTGGGACCCAATGGGATGGTCTCGGGCATGTATTTTACGAAAATTTTATGTGGAATGGATATGATTGTAGAGAGGTGACTTCTTCAGGTGCTCAAAAATGTGGAATAGAAAAAACCAAAAATAAGATGGTGGGTCGAGGCGTTTTGCTTGACGTTCCAAAAGAAATGGGGATGGCACGTCTTGAGGATGGTTATGGTATCACATGCGAAGATTTGGAAAGAACCGCTAAATCTCAGCAGGTAGAAATTAAACGTGGAGATTATGTTATTGTTCGTACTGGTCAAATGGAAGAAATGCTTAAGACCGGCAGTTGGGATGGTTACCCAGGTGGTGATGCACCAGGGTTTGCCTTTGAGACGCTGGAATGGTTGCAAGAAAAAGAAATTTCTGCAATAGCATCAGATACTTGGGGGTGTGAGGTGCGACCTAATGAATCAGAAGAAGGTATTAACCAACCATGGCACTGGATTACAATTCCTATAATGGGAATCACAATGGGTGAGATATTTTTTCTTGGTGATTTAGCATCAGATTGTGCAAATGACGGGATTTACGAATTTATGTTTGTTGCACCTGCCTTGCCGATTACGGGTGCAGTTGGTTCACCTACTAATCCGCTTGCTATAAAGTAAAGTGATGGGTGAGAATCCTACTAACTTAAATTTAGTTTAACATAATGGAATGGTAAAAAATGAAAAAACAAACAGGTGCAGTTGTACTAGCAGAATTACTGAAATCCTTGGGTGTGACTCATATTTTTATGGTTCCGGCTGTTTTAAGAAGAACTATGGTTGAGATTGAGAAAAGGACTAACATCAAAAGACTCCATGTACATTCAGAAAAATCTGCTGCTTATATGGCAGATGGGTATGCACGAGTATCCCACAAACCTGCCATTTGCATGGCCCAAATAATTGGTGCCTTAAATATTGCAGCTGGGCTCAGAGATGCCTTCCTAGCCCATTCACCAGTAATCGCCCTGACAGGTGGACGTGAACCGAAGACAAAATTTAAAAAAGTATATCAAGAAATCGATGATATGCCTGCTTTTGAACCAGTAACAAAATTTAATGCTACGATTGATGATGTAAATCGTTTTTCAGACATGATGGAACAAGCCTTTAGAGTTGCCACTTCAGGTTCACCAGGTCCAGTTCACCTGCAGTTTAGAGGAAATGAAGCGCAAATAGACCTAGAAGAAATAGAAGAAGAGGTTACTGTAAATGAAATTAACATCCAAATTCCTCCTCATCGGCCAATATGTGATGATAGTGTTTTAAAAAAAGCACTTGAGGCCATTCAAACAGCCTCTAAGCCTATTATTGTTGCTGGAGGAGGCGCAAGACATTCTGGGTGCTCGAAAGAATTACTAACGTTTGCAGAAAAACTTAGCATACCTATCGCAACCTCCCTCAATGGAAAAGACTTACTCAACTCAAACCACCCCCTTTCTTGTGGAGTTGTAGGCACTTACTCCCGGGAATCAGCCAATCTATCTGTAAAAGAAGCAGACCTAGTAATCTTTATTGGCTCCGAAACAGGCTCTATGACAACCCACTTTTGGGCTGTGCCAACAACTAAAGTTAGAGTTATTCAAATTGATATTGAACCTGAAAATCTNGGTAGAAATTATAATCTTGAAGTAGCCATTCANGGAGATGCAAAAGTTNTTTTAGAAAGAATNACCACACTCGCTGATTCAAAAAATTTTCCAGAGAGAACAGAATGGCTTTCGCNNATAACAAAATTNCGCAGTGATTGGTATTATAAATATCAACCATTAATGGAGAGTGATGCTAAACCTATTAGACCAGAAAGATTATGTCGGGAAATTAGTAATGCTGCCCCAAAAAACGCAGTATTTGTGGTAGATACGGGTCATGCAGGCATGTGGATGGGGGGTATGTTTGATTTAACTCATTCAGAACAAACCTACATAAGGAGTGCAGGCCATCTTGGGTGGGCCTTCCCTGCCTCTCTTGGTGCAAAATGTGCTTTACCTAACAAACCAGTTATTTGCTTCACTGGAGATGCTGGTTTTTGGTACCATATTGCCGAAATCGAAGTGGCCGTAAGATGGAATATAAATACAATTGTGATTGTAAATAATAATAGTGGCGGCAATCAATCAAAGAGAGGATTTGATAGAGCNTATGGCGGGGGNGCAGACAGAAGCAGGACGTCAACTTTGGACATTTAATAATATAAATTTTGCCGCCATAGCTGAAAACATTGGTGCCGTAGGTATAAGGGTGGAAAACGCGAAAGAAATAAAACCAGCCATTGAAAAAGCTATAGAGCTAAATAATCCTGTTATTATTGATGTTGTAACTGACATCAATGCATTAGCGCCATTGGCTACTGTTTGATTTTATATAATCCATGAAATTATGCTGCATATTTAAAAGCTACAGGAGAATTTTTTGAGATATCCCAGTATAGACAAAGATAACTATCCACTTGGTTTTTTATTTATTAATGGAAACGAACAACCGAGTATTATAAAGGGCAGTAGCGGTAAAACAACCTTCAAAACCCATGCCAGACAAATGGCATTATTCCAGAAAGAAGCGCTTGTTCAAGAAGGCGAGAGAGGGAGTAGATGGAGGCTTTCATCAGATGAAGGAAAACATCTTTCTGGGACTGACCTCGCTCCATTTCCTCTTGGTTTTTTTAATGCTGCTCTTCATGGTGATTTGACAGGACGAATTCGTCATTTTGCTAATGTTGATAATCTAGATATCAAACAAATAGATATGGAAGTGTCTAATTTTTACTACATGACTGGCTCTTTTGTAAAAGGAGATGCAGCAGGACATGCAGAGCCTCCTTTAATTGAAATATCTTTNAGTGCAAAAGCAAANCCAGNNGAAATAAACAANATAGTTGCAAAAGCTTTATTAGCCTCNCCATTTATCTATGGCTATAAAAATGCACTTCACAGTCGTTTTTCTTTGTTTATAAACGGAACTCAGAAAAAACTATCAAATTTGCCAAATTGTCCCGTGGACGCAGCCGAAGATCCCTTCATGATTTACAAAACATCTCCTGCGCCCAATGAAGGGTTTAAATGTATGGAGAACATAATCCGAAAAACAGGAACTGAATTANAGGGTNAAATAACAAAAGCCCCAACCGGTACATCAACTAAAATTATTCGTAATATCTATGGAGAAAGCCACAGTGATTTAAAATCAAGCACNGTNATTGCNGATACGGTNCTTGGTCTTCCTGGNATGACACGCTTTGAGATTGGAAGTGACGAGGGCGGAAATACTGGCCCTTCTGGCTTAAGCCATCTATGCGCAGGCATATCTTTTTGCTTTTTAACACAGTTGCACAGATATATCGAACATCAAAAATTCTCTATAAATAATATGCGTCTTACTCAAACAATTGATTTCGAAGTAGGTGAAAAGGAAAATGTAAAAATAGGAAAAATGGCTGCCGTCGATACGCATCTTTTTATGAATGGTGAAGCTTCTGAAGAAGAATATGAAAGGCTTTTGGAATTATCTGCAAGGTCCTGTTATCTTCACGCGACTCTTGCAACACCATTAGAACCAAAAGTAGAAATTTGCTTAAATGGAAATTNTATTTCCTAANATAAAANCTAAGATGCCAGGAAANTAAACAGGAAAATAAAAATGANATCACTTAGAACAAAACGAGATGAACAACAATGGATGCTTGATCTTGCACTTAATATGCGAGGGAGAGTCCAAAATTTTGAACGAGATGATTGGGAAACACCAAAGCGTGCCCATAATTATCGGATGCTTCCAAAAATGTGGAAACAAAAAGCAGAACATGATGAAGCTCTAGCAAAGCAGGCTGAAAAACAAGGATTCCTAATGACCGCGTTAGAGCATTATGAACATGCAGTTGAAGCCTANAGAATGGCACAGCACCCTATTTATTTTGACGACAATCCTGTAAAAATATATTTGACTAAAAAACTTGCTGAGATGGTGGATAGAAGAAGCGCCATTTCTCCTTACCCAATAGAACGCATAGAAGTACCTTTTGATGATGGTAAAACAATTTCCTGTCTTTTGCACTTGCTTCCGGACAGACGTAAAGCTCCTTGTATAATCTATGTGCCAGGAATGGACCAAACAAAAGAATATTTTCCAAAGGTAATGAATAATCTAGCTATAAACAGAGGAATGCATGTCATTTCTATGGATGGGCCGGGGCAAGGCAACTCAAATATGCAGAAAATCCGTGCTGTTGGAAATAATTATGAGCGTGCTGGTGCTGCTGTTATCTCATACCTTCAAACAAGAGAAGAAATAGATAGCGAACGCATTGGTATTTATGGAGTAAGTATGGGGAGCTATTGGTCGCTTCGTTTAGCAAGTTATGACCATCGAGCAGCTGCCATAGCGAGTGGTGTTGCGTGTTTTAATCCCAATAATACTATTTTTTCTGTCTCCTCACCACGTTTCAAACAGATGTTTATGTATATGGCAGGAATGGAGGATGANAATGAATTTGANAAAATGTCGTCTGAAATGACNGTAAAAGGATATTCNGATAAAATTACTNGTCCAACATTGCTAGCCACAGGTGAGTTTGATCCATTNTGCCCATTAGANGATGCTATTGAAGTNTTTGANGACCTCAGATGTAGAAAAGAAATGTGGGTAATTGAAGACCAATTTCATCCATTATGGGGAATCCCTAATTTAGGTAAACTAGACTGCCATCATTATATTATGGATTGGCTACAACGCGTGCTTTTTTCCAAAAATCCTGAAGAAGGATTAACAAACGGACGCATTGCATACGTCGCTAACAATGGTGATGGGCCATGGGGTGACTGCGAATGGGAACCTCCAATTAGTGGCAATGATTCCTATTTTTAAGATAGGAAATAAAAAAAGGCGGCTTGAATTAACAAGCCGCGCTTTTGTTTTTTATTGATACTTATTAGAGCCCTAAAAGCTTTTCAGCATTACCCCCAACAATTTTTGCAATATCCTCTTCAGTCAAGGAAGTGGTGCCCGTAACATGACCTATTGGGTCATCCTCTGCCATATCATACGGATAATCTGTACCCATTACGATTTTGTCAGAACCATATATTTTAACCAGATAGTCCAACTGCTCATAGGTAAATACTACCG
>FUFK010063517.1_pt1 | contig 21070 bp, 22 predicted proteins | sample 1021851 | NCBI WGS metagenome assembly FUFK01 (sample SAMEA51879418, study PRJEB19060) | metagenome
CAGCTGTATTAGTATGCGAAATAACTATTATATCAGCAGGAGAATATTTATCTATCAAGTGATTATAATATATCTCTACTAGTTTTGTAGTTTTACCAGTGCCCGGAGGACCTGCTATCCTAATCTTTTTCGTCATGCTCTATCACTTTCCTCTCTGTTCCTGTTATTTGAACAACATATTCATTTGTATCTGCTTCAAATCTCCATGTTGGACATGATTTGTTTTGTTTAAGAACTTCATCATAAACAGTCCCATTTACTTTTCTTGCTTTTAAAATTTCTTTTAATTTAAAAGTTAGTTCGTTAACGTTTATTTTTATGTTTCTTGCTTTTAGATAATTCATTAAATTAGGTAATCTAAAATCTAATTCTTTTGTTTCTTTATTTACATAACAACCTTGATTAAACAAAGCTGATTTGTCATAACTAACCGTAGTCTTTTTTATAAAATTATATATTATAGATTTAAATTCAAAATCTTCTGATGCTTCCTCATCTGCAGCTTCATATAACATTGCCTCTAATCTTTGATATTGCATCCCTTGAAATTCTTTTTGTTTCATGTCTAGCACAGATGGATGTGGAAAATATCCTTGGTTAGCCAGTTTCCTTATCCACTTTTGTTTATCTATTATATCTTCTCCCTGCATTTCTATTTTTATTCTTTTGTAACCATCTCCGTTATCATTTTTGACATCAACACTTTCAAAAAATATTGGGGGCTTACTTAAATATTGAGTTATGTTTCCTAAAGCTTGTGTTGCTTTTACTAATTGATCTGCCTCTAGCGGAGTTATTCCGCAAGTATGCCTAGTGCAAGCAGAGGCATCACAGTATTTTTTTATGGTTGGTTTTTTACAAAGATAATTATACTCTCTATCTTCTGATTTAAATATTGTTTGCTCTATTTCTTTTTCATCTAAAGGTTCTTCTAAAAATTTTTTGTTAAAATGTTTTAATAAACTTTTAGAATTAAGGTTGGAGAACTCTGGTATTTTCTTCACACCTTTTTCCATGGCGCGATTAGACCAGGTAAATTTATGTAGTAAGAAATCATTCCTGTTTATGTTGCTAGGAATCTTGTTGTTGTTTTCTGCTAGACAATTTTTTACACACGGTAAAAAGAAATCTTCTAATTTTTTTTCTTTTGGTTTTTTTATATTTTGTTTTACCTCTTCCACCAAATGCACTGTTAAATCTTCTTGAGCATAACTATCATACATTTCAAAAAATTCTTCTATTGTTGCACTATCAAAATCGTCTTTATAAGCATACGTAGAACCTTCCTCTTGATTGTAGTACGGCATGTTTAACCAACTACCAAAATCGTTTTCACCTAAAGATTCTTGCATTGGATAAACTCTATCTAAAATATTGGCTAAACCTAGTTTAGCTGCAAATTTATTCATTACTAATTTTACTTCTTTAGCAGAAGTAAAATCTTTCATAAACATGTACACGTGAGCTCTACCACTCTTTGATCTAAACATTATCAAAGGTAGTTTATGCTTTCTAATTCTTTCTAATAAATCTTTGTAATCAAAATTATTTTCATCAATATCTATTGCACCCCACTTACAAGTTCCGTCTCTTCTTAATGGGAACACACCTAGGTTTGGTCCAATACCATCTAAATGATTCTGCCAAAGTTCTTTTGTGATAGGTCTCTTTTCCACCCACGGCTTGCCCTCTACCTTTATGGACAACCTATTGTTTTCTTTTTTAAATTGACCGTAAGCAGACTCTAGACCTTCAAATATATTTATAAATCTTTCTAACATAAAATAAGTGGGCGTTTCCACTCTCGCTTAGACGCCCACTACCTAGGATATTATAAATCTATTGAAGTTTTCTTTACTTCTTGATTTTCTGGTTTGGCCTCTACCTCACCTTTACCTACACTGATCGCAAAAGCTTTTGCCATCTCGTAGGATGATTTATCTTCCACTGGGCCAACTTTAGCTACATCCCAACCAAACCATGTTCCTTTGTCATTAGACATCTGAACAGTTGATAGTTTATAAATGTGGCTGTAAGTAGGCGGTGTAAATAAACCGTTCTTACCCTGCATTTTCAAACCCATCATCATTGAGTTCCATTTTCTGCTCACTTTTAATTGAGTAGACTTCATAGAAATCAAAGCTGTTTGTGGATTCTTACCAAGAACTAGTACAAAGTGATTAGCAGTATTATCTAAATAGTTACCGTTCGGTAGTCTATCTTTATAATCTTTACCTCTAGTCGTNTGACTAATGATATCGCTATCAGCTTCATGAATTGCAACAGGTGCACCACTACTGGTACCTCTATCTTGCCATTCAATATACTGTCTCTTGTAATGACAAGGTATAACATCAATCGTGTCATACAAGTCATTTGTAACAGTGTTGATTATCTTGCCAGGTTCTGCGCCCTCGACATATTTACCATCTCTTTTGTTTACCTCTGGAGATAGTTGGCCCAAAATTTTTAAGAAAGGCAACGCAAGATCTTCCTGCGATATATTTTGAGCACCTTGATTTGCATCAGCTTCAAATAAGTTTGCAGCTAATGCTCCTTCTTTTTTTATTGCTACTTGGTTCATGTTTATTTGTTCCTTTTTATTGTAGTTTTATTCTCCGAGAANACCCCGAAGATTTCCGTTGGCATGTCTTTACCTGCCTCAATACGCTCACGGACTAACGCTTTCAGAGTCATGGGTTCTACCTTCATCTTTTGTGTCGGTTGGAACCCTTGACCCTTCGCAAGTTCAGCATAAGATGCTGCCTTGTTATCTTCGTTACGACCAAAAGACACCGAGATCTCATTCTTAATAATATCTCCTAGTCCATTGTTACGAAGCCAGTTAAACGCCTCTTCTTTATTTGCTTCCGTTATGGTAGCACGATATGACGTTGAAACTTTTAAATGAGACCCATCTTGAAGTTTTAATTCAGACAGTCCCATCTCTGACATCATTGTAGGTATTACTTCACCTGATATACGTTGATGTTCTTTTTTTAAATCTTTTAAGTTATTTTCGCTAAGTTCTATTCTACGTAGTAAACCCTCTAGCCTTTCTACTTGATCTGCAAGAGACTGAATATGTTCAGTTTTACTCATTGCATCCTGTTGATCTTTTTCAAAATCAATTGTCATCTATTTCTCCTTTCTCATATAGATTAATTTCAATAGGATAATATTGTTTTTCTTGTTTGTCCCATTTTAATATATTGTATTTTCCGTTTGTAATATCAGATACAATAGAGCATGCAACACCTATTAGTGCAGGATCACCTGTTAATAATAAATGATCTCCTTTTTTAAAATCTTTTAATCCTTGTCTTAATTTAAAAACTAAAGGACCAGGAGAAAAAATCATTTGTGAAAATTCTGGTAATAAGAATTTAAACTGACCATATTTTTGTGCACCCATAATATTTATTTTAGGATTACCAGCCTGCGTACCTGCAATTTTTTGTATAACGTAAACTATTCTTTCTGACATTATGACTTGACATATAAGCTATCCAGGATTATATGTCAACCCTAGAAAGAAGAAAATTATGAAATATAAATTTAAAACAAAACCATACAAACACCAATTGACTGCATTAGAAAAGTCATGGAATAAAGAAACCTTTGCCTATTTCATGGAGATGGGTACAGGTAAAACAAAAGTATTAATAGATAATTTAGCTATGCTTTACGATAAAGGTAAAGTTAATGCTGCCTTAATTATAGCACCTAAAGGTGTTGTTAAAACTTGGTATGAACAAGAACTACCTACACACTTACCTAATCACATAGAGAATGTGACTGTATTGTGGCAAGCAAACATAACAAAAAAACAACAAGAAAAATTAGAATCTCTTTATGAAATAGATACGGCTTTACATATTTTAATTATGAATGTTGAAGCTTTGTCTACAGATAAAGGTGTTAAATATGCATCTAAATTTTTAAATACTCACAAAGTTTTAATGGCGGTTGATGAGTCAACTACAATAAAAAATCCATCTGCGAAGAGAACAAAAAATATAGTTGGCCTAGGTAAGTCTGCTAAATACAGACGTATCATGACAGGTTCTCCTATTACAAAAAACCCACTAGATTTATATAGTCAGTGTGAGTTCCTTGATCCGTGGTTGTTGGATTTTACATCATACTACGCGTTTCGTAATCGATATGCAGAAATGAAAACTATGCACTTACGTGGTAGATCGATACAGGTTGTTAGTGAATTTAAAAATTTAGGTGAGTTATCTGATACGGTAAAAACATTTTCTGAGAGAGTATTGAAAGAAGATTGTTTAGATTTACCACCAAAAACTTTTATGAAAAGATATGTTGCTCTAACACCAGATCAAAAGAAAGTTTACGAACAGATGAAAAAAGCAGCTGCAGCTGTGTTAAACGGTAAAGTTACAACTACCATGACTGTATTAACTCAACTCATGAGACTACATCAAATAACTTGTGGTCATTTTACAGCTGATGATGGCACAACACANGCTGTAGAAAGTAATAGACTTAATGAACTCATGAATGTTTTAGATGAAACAGAAGGCAAAGCAATAATCTGGGCTAACTATCAATTAAGTGTAGGTGAGATTATACAAAGAATAATTAAAGAGTATGGAGAGGATTCTTATGTTCATTATTATGGTTTAACTTCTCAAGAAGAAAGACAAGATAATATTCGTAAATTTCAAAATGATCCTAAGTGTAGATTCTTAGTAGGCACACCACAAACAGGTGGATATGGTATCACACTTACACAAGCCAATACTGTTATCTATTATTCTAATAGTTATGATCTTGAAAAAAGATTACAGTCAGAAGACAGAGCACACAGAATAGGACAAAAAGAAAAAGTAACTTATGTTGACTTGATCTCTGAGGGCACTGTTGACGAAAAGATTGTTGAGGCTTTAAGAAATAAAATAAATATTGCATCCGAAGTCATGGGTGAAGAATTGAAAGATTGGATCTAAACAATATCTCTGGCACTTCCTAGTATAGGTTTATATTTTGTTTTACCTTCAGATCTGTACGCATGTAAGAACGATGCTCTTGGTTGATCAGCTACCCAGCTGCAATGGATCCATCCGCTGTTAGGTTCACCTGGAGTGTAGAACTCGAGTATAAGCTGATCTGGCGTCAGGTTTGCTTTTATCCAATCAAATAATTCAGCATTGTCTGTTCCAATTACTTCGAAGTCTGCCGCCTCAGCCTTGGCGTGCTGTGAATTTACAGAGCTACCGATGGCTACACATAACTCTGGGCTACGAAATCCGCTAGTCACCTTGACCCTGCCGAAGTGATCACGTACTGGCTGCAGAATATTTTCACATAGTGCTTTTAATTTTTCTATCTGCTCTGCGTTAGGGTTGTTATTGATACCCTTACGTATAGCAGTATCTGATTTAATTAACTCTGATAAAGTGAAATTACGCGAAAGATTCATCCAAACATCCTTTCCAACACAAAAACGACTGCAGTTCCCGCGACAGTCAAAAGAACCCAATAGATCTGATCTATCTTACCACCCAACTTTTCTACGTCTTCGTGTACATGTTTTAAATTTTTTTTAACACCTGATATGTGTCCATATAAAGATAAAATATGTTCTCTAGTATTTTTAGGTTCTAATGCCATTATGTTTTTCTAGCAATAACTTGCTCTTCTGGTGATAGTAATGCTTGTTGGGTACGTGTCAACCCTGTAATTGGGTTGTTTTGTGGCACGTTTGCGACTAATCTTTGATTAGGCATTGGTGTATTTGGCAGCGGTGGTGTCTGTATTCTTGGTAAAGAAGTAGTTTGTATAGTATCATCTAACGTAGGTATCGAAGATGTAGGTTCTGTTTCAGTTTCAGTTTCTTGTGTCTCTAATTTTTTATTTTTATATTCTTTTTCTATTTGTTTTAACAATCTTTTTGGATAGAAATATTCTTTGTTGACTTTACCTCTATCTAATTTTTCTGCTTCTTTTACTCTTTTTTTCATACGTTCTTTATAAGCAGTGTATGGAATGTTTTCACCTTTTATTAATTTTTTAAAGTTTCTAAAACTTATACCTCTTTCTCTGACTATTTTTTTTAAAGTTTTCTCTGGAACACCAACTTCCAAAGCATCTTTTAAAATAAAATAAAAGTCTCTATTAACTCTTAATGTTTCGTCCTGTATATCTCTAAACTCGTCAGCTATAACTAAAGGTCCTCTTCTATCGAAATTTTCTAAACTAAAAAATTTTTCTGCTGTTGTTACGGATCTAAAGTTTCTATTGTACTCTGTAATTTTGTATTGCATGGTTCGTGGTACGTCGACGTTTATAATTCTTATACCTGATAATAGTGCAAGCAATTCATCTTGTAATGTAACTGGTTGTCCACCTCTTTTTACATCACCCTCTATACCTTTTACAATTTTTTCTGTAGTGTCGATAGCCGTTGGTCTAACACCTTTAAATATGTGCACTAAACTTTTTAAGAAAGCTGTTGGTCCATCATCTGTTTCAGAGTAAACTCTAGCTCCTGTTTTAGTTACACCTCCTCTACCTGCAACCAATGTTCCTGCTGGTATAACATCAAATGTTTTTTCAAGTGCAATAGATTCAGAAACAAATGGGTCAATAAGTTTTCTTACAGGCCCATCTGGTCCTAACATTAAATTAAATACAAACTGATCTACATCTTGTTGTTTTAAATTTTTTTCTTCGATTGTTTTTAACAAAGCTGTTGCCGGTTGTGTGACCACATCGTAAGGACTAAAGTAAGAGAAGTTAATAGCTTTACCTACACCATCTTTCCATTTGTTAATAGGCAATATTGCTGCTCTAGAGTCCCACGGTGCAGCAAGACTTCTTTTATATGCATCTACCTGCTCCATGGTAACACCTGTTAAATTTTGAGCTATTGTAGATACTCCTTGTTGTGCACCACCTAATGTAACTAACGCGCCTAAAAGTCTTCTATAACCATTTTGTCTTAGTTGTGCGTTTGAAGAGGTAGCTTCTTTTGCTCCTATGCTTAATATATTGTAAGTTGTTCTTATCATCTCTGCAGGGAACGATACAAAGTTACCAAATGGTAGTTTTCTTATATCTTGTACAATTTGCGGAACTTTACTATACGTTGGATATGTGTTTCTTATCTGCCATGCAGCTGCTTCATCTACAGCTTCATCAAAAGTTTTCTTAACACCTGTAAACGTATTTGTAGGCACAAATTTTCTGCCAGTTATCTCCTCTGTCCATTTTGCAATATCATCTACATTTTTATACATAGATTTCATTTGTGATTTTACATACTCATGACCGTACCACTTCCATAAGTTATCACCTCCAGCATACACTCTTGTAGCTGTTTTGATCATTCTTGTTTCTGCTAGTCTTGCTAGTAAACTATCTAAATTTTTTACTTTAGCTCCTGCTTTTATTTCTTTTAAAACTGCCTGTAACTCTGATGCCACAATATTTTCATCAATAACACCAAGCCGTATTTTATTTTCTAAGTTATCTATGAATTTTTTCTCATCAATTAATTTACCTGCACCAAATATGTCGTCCATAACCATCTTGATTGATTCTGTTACAGATGCTCTACCACCTATGTGTCCGTTTGCTAATGGAAACATACTAGCAGAGGTTACGTTTCTAACTTGTGTTGCAGGTGAAAGAACTGTTTTACCAAACTGTGTTGCTACTTTAAATTGTAGTATATTTCTATATGCAGAACTTTGTAACAAACCATCAAATCTTCCTGGCACACCTTTGAGAGCTGCATGCATGTCTTTTGATGCGTATAATTTAGATATATTACTTTTTAATATACCTAATCCTTTTATTTCACCTATTTTTATTGCATCAAAGTTTCTTGCTGCATTCGCTGCTCCTTCATCTGCAAACAACCAACCCTCTCGTAATCCTATCTTAGCTAATTCGTCGTAGGTTTGTTTATTAACAGATTGTGAGATGGCATGTGATGTTGTTTGTAATACGGACGCTTTTAAATTGTTTTCTTCACCCAATAATTTTTTAATTGCATCAGGTAATTCCTCTCCTGTTCTAATTAATTTATCAGATCTTAATTGAGATTTAGATATATCTTTTAAAAGCTGTAAAGGATCTCTCCCATCTTGTTTTGTATTTGTTAATATTTTATGAACTAAACTATCTGCATATGCCTCTTGCGCTTGTGCATCTGTCATTTTACCAGTTTTTAAAAGTTTAGCTGACTCTTTCATATCTTTGTTTCTTTTTACAACATTATCTAAAATATATTTTACTGCACCATCTCTAACTTTTTGATCAGGCATGTATTCAGGGTTTGTAAACACAGAAAAAGATTTTCTCATGTATGTTTTTAAATTATTTAGTATAAAATTTTTAAGATCACCTTTTGGTAGTAACTCACCAAATGTTTTTTTAGTGTTAATTAATTCATTATTTAAATTTTTAGCTGTTTCTTGCAGTTGTTTAGGTAGTTGTGGTAGTTTTAATTGTCCTTTTAAATATGCAAGAACTTGATCTAAATAATATTCTTTACTTGCTGGTGATGTAGTTGCTGTATTGTAATATCCTTCAAATGATTTGGCCAGATCATAAGACTTTTTTTCTATAGATTGTAAATATTTATCTATTGTTCTTGATCTTGCTTTTATTTCTCTTTTTGCACCAGATGTAAATTGAAAACCAAGACCTGTTTGTTTACCAAGAGATCTAAAATTTGACAAAAAATTGTCTATCTTTTTTAATCTTTTTTCTAATGGGTCAGAACTTTTTACAGAGAACATTCTCCATTGATCAAAATCTGGTAATTGTTTTTTAGGATTTAATGTTATAGCTGTTGATAATGTTTTATCCACAACGTAACTACTTGTGTTTCTCACAAGTCTACCAGCTGCTTTAGAGCCTGGTATGTTTGCAATTAAATATGTTGCAGGTCTTACAGCTAATAAATCCACTCCTTGCAGAGCAAGACCAACTGGTTTAAATAAACCATATTTAGCTCCTACTGTTGCTATCTTTGCAAGTGGCTTACCCATTAAAGCAAACCCTGCACCAACAGTTGCACCTTCTGCTCCAAACCTAACTCTGTTTCTAAACCTTGCGAGTGCAAGATCTCTACCAGATAAACCTTCTTCTTTTTCTTTTTTTAATACTAAATTTTCTCTTTCAGGATTTGCAACTATAAAATCTGTTGCACCAAAAGCAGTCGCCATGTAACCCACTCTTTTTGCAACATTAGCAACATTGCTAGAAGCTCCTGTTGCAGCTGCAGCTTGTTTAGCTTTTTTACCTTTTCTTAAAATTTTTTTGGCTCTGTTCATTGCTTTGAACACACCACCGCCTGGTACACCATATTCTATTAAAACTTTATTTACAGAACCTAATAATGTCTCTGGACTTTCTATCTTATTTTGTTCATAAACTTCATCTAATTTTTTTGTAAGTTCAGTGTCAGCAGCTGCATCGATACCTGTTGTTATTAGGTCACCAAAAGAATAACCTAAACTTTGTGCAGCACCATACACAGATTTTTCCATGTCTTCAAAAAAATCTATGTAATCTTTTTCTTCGCCTTTTTCTTGACCAGACATTAATTGTCTTAGTCTATCTGTTTTTAATTTATTAAAAGGATTTGTTTCAAACAACAAACCAAAATTTCTAAGACCTTCCCATGTAAACTTGACTGGTTTACTCGGCTTTGCTATATTCTTATTAATTGATTTTTGAATATCGTTAGCTTCGATATCTACTTTCTTCTCAAAAGGCTCCATATTATGCCCCCTGTGGTAATGTCAAATTTACGTCGTACTGTTGATTAAAATTTGCAACATCTTCTCCTGTCTGAATATTTGCAAAATCTAATAGTGCTTGTTTACTATTTGCTAGTAACATTACTATTTCGTTTGAAATTTCTTGTGGTAATCTTGATCTCAGCTCCGTAAAAGATAAATCTTGTATCTCTCCCGTTTCTTTTTCAGTATCTACTACGGACTCTAACATTGGTTTTGACCCCATTCTATATCCTATTCTACCACCATCAGCTTTTTTTTCTTCTGGAATAGTAATACCACCCATAATCTCGTTAAAATTTGGAAAGTATGGTGCAATATCTTCAGGGTCATTGTTTTGTAGTAATTTAAGTATTGCTTGTCTTTGAAACTCTAATGTTGTTGCTTGAGATAAGTATATAGATTTTACGTCATCTTTTTTTTGCATTTCTAAATTATTTATTTTTGTGTCAAAATCATCTGCTTTAGTTTTATAATTAGGATCGTTTTGATCTAATTGTTCTTTTTTAGCTTTTAAACCTCCTATTTGAGCGTCATATAAAGATTCTACAGCATTAGCTGCTTGTTCTTTTGCAAAAATTTTTTCGTCAGTCTGTAAGTTTTCTAGTCTTTGCTTTTCTAAATCATATTCTGATGCAAGAGCTGAACTAAAAATATCATCTAATCTTTCTTGTCTATCTTGTCTATCTGATAGTTGTGCTGCTTGAAATGTTTGAAAAGGTTGTTTTGCTGCTTCTGCTGCTGTTGCTATTATATTACCTCTTGGGGTTGCTGATGCAAGGTTTAAACCAAACTGTGTTAAAAAAGCAGGTAAACCTCCAGGTAATAATGGAGATCTTTCATCTTTATATCTATCCATATCTTTTTCAAATCTATCTGTAGTCTTTATTGCTCTATCGTATGGATCATTTCCATTTTTAAACGGTTTTCTATCTAAACCAGATGTAATGCCTTCTGCTGCACCACCCATTCTAAACATTGGTCTTTTTAATATTCTGTTCATTATTTAAGTGCCGAGTATATACCTATACCTGTTGCTGCTGCACCTAATGCACTTTGTAACGGTGTAGGATTTGGTTGGTTAGTTGTTTGGAATTGTGCAGGATATCCACCCATGATACCAGTTACCTGACCTGCAAATCTATCTAACTGTTCTTGTGGTAGGAATGTTGCCATTCTTGTAGCTTCCCTTTGTGCATCAAATTCAGCCTGTCGTTGCGCTTGGTTCAATGCGCCCAATGAACCTAAAGTTGAAACGTCTTGTCTTTGTAATGAAGGTAGTAGTTGAGCTAAACCTTGTTGTTGATTAAATCTTTGTGCAGCTAACGCTTGTGCTTGACCAAACCCTTGTTGTAATAATCCTGCTTGTAAAGCTGCTCTTTCTCTTGCAGAACCTGTTTGAAATTCTCCTAATGCAACACCTTCTCTACCGCCACCAAAAGCTCCTGATGCAACTGCTGAGTCCCTGATCCGTTGTTCTTGCACAGCTTGGTTTCTATCAAATTCAGCTAATGACGCATCAATAACTTGTTGTTGATACGGTGACATGAACTGTTGTGCAATCTGTGGTGATATTGCTGCGGCTGATGCTGCTTGTGCTTCTCTTAATGCTGGTTGAAAAGAACCTATACCTTGTGTTGCTAAAGCTTGTGCTCTTGTTTGTAAAGCATCTTGTTTTGCCACTCGTGGTGCTAAACCACTTAACGCTTGTTGTCGTTGTTCAAATCTTAATGCTGCTTGTCTTTGGGCATCAAATAATCCTTTTCTTGCATCAAATTGTGCTTGTGTCTCAAAAGATTGTTTTGTTGGTGCTTTACCTAATCCAGCTATACCTGTTGTTACTACGGGTACACCCGATTGGGCCGTGATCTGTGTTGCTAGATCTTTACCTAAATCTTCAACAAACTGTGCGGGTAAATTTCTAGTAGTTGTTGTTGACATTATAAAACTTCCTCTAATCTTTTAGCTGTTTGAAACATGTTTCTAGCGCCTTCTAAGCCTTGCGTTTCTTCTGATACTTCACCCCCGGCTTCGAGGTTTTTCATGGTATTATACATAACTTCAGCACCTTTGTCTATATCGCCTCCACCGGCGTTTCTAACAGCATCTGCTGTAAATACAAACTCATTCTTTGATAATCTAGCAGGTACATCATCAGCTCTTTCCATTCTACCTATTGGTACGAATCCACCATTGTCTCTTAGATCCATCTCTTGACCATCCATATCTAGTAATGGCATAGTTTTTTTAGCTACTGGTTCAGCATCTCCACCTTTTTGAAAAGCAGCACGACCTCCACTGTTACCATATAATCTAAATGCATTACCATAAACAGCTCCTGGATTTAGTATGGCATCTCTTCTTATCTGAGCTATGTTGAGCCCTGGTCCACGGTCTAAGATCATTTGATCTTCTTCCTCATCTCCTGTTAAGAAAGGTAATGCTGTTAAACCTAGTCCACCTAAAGCTAACATACCTTTGCCTGTTAAACCAAAATCACCAAAACCTTTTGTTAAACCTAATTTAGCTAACAAACCAGGCACGCCTGTTTTACCAGCCATACCTCTAAATGCATCTCTTCCTAATTTTCCTGGTAAAGCTGTTCCAAATAGTTTAGATTTAATTCCAGCAAACCCGCCTAGTTTTGTAGCTCCTAGATATCCTAAACCACCAATTAAAGCCGCTTTACCTAAAGGTGATTTTACAATTTTACTTACAGCTCTTTTTGCTTTTTTAACTAGCTTACCTAAAAAATACATCTGTCTTCCTGATTCAATATCCATGATCCCACCTACAGGTGCATCTTTTGGCATACCACCATCAGCAAAAAATCTATATCCTATACCACCAGCAAAAGGATCTTGTGCTTCTTCAACTGGATCTTCTGGTTTAGGAGTTTGGGTTAACGGTAAAATAGGAATAGGATCATCGTCACTTGGTCCTGGATCAAATCTATTTAAATAGTCTTTATAACCATAATTGTCAAAAACATCTCTTATTTCACCTCCAACAGGTTGTCCTGAAACTCCTATTATTGGATTATAACCAAAAAATTTTTCAGTAGGTCCACCTGTAATCATACCTTCTTCACTTTCATCAAACTCAAGTGCTCCTGGTATTTTTGATAACTCATCAACTAAAGATCTATACGCTGCAGGATTAGTTCTTGATAAGTAATCAATGTATTGTTTTCTCATTCTTTTGTTTTGATTTATAGCAAACTGTGAGTTAGTGATTGCGTTTGCTAATTTAACACCAAGAAAATTTTCTAAAAAATTTGGTTTATCAAATCTTCCTTGTTGTATGGCTGCATCTTTTGATGCTTGTACTTCTTCAAGTGTTCTTGATTTTTCAGGAACAACATTTCCCTTATCATCTTTTGTTTCAAATCTATTTGTTGTAGGATTAAACCCCGGTGTATCTCTTTCACCTGGATCGCTTCGAGAAGTTGATGCTGATCTAGTAGTGTCTCTTTCTGTGGCTTTACCTTTACTTCTTCCAGATGCTTTTGCAGCAGCATCACCACGATATCCCTGTCTTGTACCACCAAATCCTGGTTGTACTAACATACCTCCGCCCATGACACCAATACGTCCACCATCTTTAACTTGCATAGTTGGTAGGTTTTGTGATTGTAAATACTCATTAAACTCTTGAGGTGTAGTTGGCTCTTGTCCACCTATTCCAAATATTCCTTTTTCTTCGTAAGAGGGTAACTTTTCAAACACTTGTTTTGGAGTCAGGATACCTTCTTGTAAAGAAAATTTAACTTTTGGACTACTTAAAAAATCTTTTTGTTTTTGAGTTAGCTCTGCAACTTGCATTCTTGGAGTCATAGTTTCAAAAGGACTTGGTCTAATTTGTGACACGTCTAAACCTAATGTAACATCATCACCTAATGTAACATCTTCTGTTATTTGTGGATCTCTAATATCTTGTATTGCTTTTTTTCCTACAGCTCCTATTGCAAGTAATTGTGGTAATCCTAAACCAAAAAGATTGAACGCTCCTAATCCTAATTTTTTTGCTATCTCTCTTGCTGCTAAATTTTTAGCAGTATTAGTAACTACCCTTTTTCCTATTTGTTTAACACCTGAGAAATCAGATTTATCTTTTGTAGGTCTTTTTACTTTAGGTCTTTTCTTTACAGTTTGTGTTGCTGAATATGTTTGTCTATTGTCGTCTTTGTTTGAGCCACCGCCTCCCCCAGGAGATTTACTTCCTCCAGATGGTCCTTTTGATGCCCCACCTTGACCTGTTTTAGCATCACTACCTTGGTATCCACCACCAAATCTATAGCCTGATCTACCACCTTTTCGTAACATTTGTTTTACTTGTTGTGCTCTAGTTATTGCCATCGTACCATTCTATTATATTTTTGAGTCTCCTCCAAGTGGTAAAGACTCTACTGTTAATTTTACACTTCTAGAGATATCTTCTCTTTTAGTGTCTGTTTCAGGGTTATCTACATCTGCATCTGCTTCTGCATCTGACATATATTCTTGACCCGTTTTTAAATTTTTTAAGGTAATTTCACACTCTGGTGTAATAACCACAGTTGGTTTACCGTTAATTTCTTTTATTTCTTTTTTAGCTTCTGTTTCTATGAATGGCATTAGTCTCTGTTTATCTCCAATATAGATGCAATTACGTGTAATTCATTTGCATCGGCTGCTTGTGCCTTTAATACCTCATTTTCTTCTAAAATTAAAGGGTGAGTTAACAGCTCAGTTGTTGCTTTTGAGGCTATAGTTTTGTCTTTAAATAAACTAAACACTGCGGATGCAGCATTTGTTATAGTGAAAGTTATTGTAGATCCTGACCCAGCATCTTCTGATACTATAATACTTTTAATTATAGCTCTCGAATCAGACGGTGTTGTATATATCGTAGTATTATCTGTGGTAGTTAGATCTACTAATTCATTTTTATATATATTAGCCACTTATAAACCAAGAGAATCTCTCTTGCTCCTGTTTTGTTTCACTTAAATATGTAGAATTTAATTGTTCAACAACCAAAGACAAAGTTCTATTTATTTGTTTTTGGTTAGAAAAATCATATTCTTCTTTTGGTTCTGGTATTCTTACACTAATCTTTGGCATTAACGTCTCCCATCTGGTTGTATATCTAATCTTAAAGTTCCAAATCTCCACTTTTCACTAGCTGCATCGTTTTCTATTTTTACATTTACAAAACGACCTCTAGCTCTGGTGTCTTTTTTATCTGTTGTAGAGTCAACTGTAAAAGGACTCAACGTTGTAGTGGTATCTGATTGTTGTGGATATCTTTTTACAGCTAAACTTACTTTTGAATTACCTTGTAAATCTTTAAAGTCTGGAACAAATCTTCTAACTGCTAAAAATAATTCACCTGCTAATGTGTTTCCAACAGCTTGTCCTGATGCATTTTTTCTTCTTTGTTCTAAATCTATATCAAAAGATTTTATAAAAGAAGAAACTATTGTAGTAGATCCATCTTCGTTTACTTGATCCGTTCCTACCTCATGTTCAAAATATTTTGTTTGTCCTAAACCATCTTGACCTATGACATCTGGAAATGTTCCATTAGCCGTGCTGCTGTATTTAGTAGCGTATGGATTAGGGTATATAGTTGCATCCATCCAACTAGTTCTTGCTTCTGTTCCTGTGTACCAAACTCCACCAGGCACACCTGAAGACTCACCATAATTAAACACTACATACTTGTCGTTAAAAGAAGATGTAGCTGAAGGATAATACCAAGTAACTTCAGTAAATAAGTTATTCAATCCTGCTGAAACTTGTTGTCCTTTTGTAGTATCAAAATTATTAAATACAAAATCTTCTACAGTGCAAGGTAAAGATTTTACTGTACCATCAAATAAAAAGAAACCTTTTTGACTTAACCAGAATGCAGCTCCGTCTATTTCAACGACAGCGTTCTTACCTATCAAACCACAGTTTGTTCCAACTTGTTCAAAGCTAAATGTAAAAGGAGAACCTATAAATTTCATAGTATACAAAGCATTATCAGTCCATATCAAGATAACTTCTTTTGCTTTTAGAGCTCCTACTATTTTAGTGCCGTCTTGTAATCTTTGTGTTCCTGCTGTATTTGTAGCAGACGGTGCATAAGTATTAATACCTTCTTGATCAGAAAATCTAATAAACATATCATCTTGTGTGGTTGTATCACCGATAGTTGTCTCTGTTCCAAGATGAATTAAGTGTCTTGTTGTTGGTGATATTAATGTAACTCTTGATGCTGTAGGATTGTTTCCTGTTTCAAAACCAGATGTTGTAGTTGATGCTCTGTTTGATAAAGGTGTTGCAGCTCCAGCGTTCCATGTAAATGTTTTACCGTTTGCAATAGTTGCTATAAGAACTTGTCCAAAGTTATCTAAACTCCAAAGACCTGGTTCTAAAACTACAGTTGATGCGTTTACTGCACTACCAAAACCAGAAAAGTTTGTAGCGTTCGTAACCGTTGCACCACTGCTGTGTGCTTGTCCATTTGATGTACCAATCGTTGCTGTACCATTTGTACCTCTGGTGATACCAGTTAAATCGTTAGAACTTACTCCTGTATAAGTTATCAATTCATTACCAACTGCTATTGTCCCACCACTTGTTGGAAAGCCTGTAACAGATGTTAAAGTTATTGCTGTACCAGATCCTCCCGTACCAGCAGTGTCCGCATTTAAAGCACCATTTAAAGTTGTTGTTGCAACTCCAGATACTGTGCCTCCAAAGTTACCAATACCAAAACCATATCCATAAGACTGAGCTGCAGGACCAACTTTTTCATATGGTATGACACTACAAGATCCGCCACCTGCTGCACCGGTTGTGGTCTGTGATCCTGTTACGATAGCAATTAAAGATGATGTTACTCTTGTTACTTGAAATAATTTATCTTCAAAAGCAGCATCAGTTAGACCAATACCACTTGGAACTGTTACACTATCTAATAAAATAATATCACCTGATTCTAAATTATGTGCTGAAGAAAATGTTAAAGATACTTCTTGTGTTGCATCTTGAGCAGACATAACAACAGAACTAATCGTAGCTTTTACTGGTGTAACATCATGAAGTTGTCCTTCAAAATATATTAGTAAGAATTTATCCGAACCTAGTGCAACGTATCTGTTACCATCTAAATCAACAAAAGAATGTTGTTTTCTAACTGCACCAACTATTGTGTCTGATACTAAAGAAGACCAGCCACCAACTTTTTCTGGTAAGCCGTATCTGAATCTAACGTTATCAGAATCCACCCAACGCGATTCTGCACCGACAGTCGTATCTTGTTTGTCGATTCCAGGTTTAAATTTGAAATCAATGAGAGCCATAATTTTTGCTCCTACTGGTTAGTTGACTTCAATACCCAGCCAACAGTTGCGTTAACATAGAGAAGTGTTACTGCTTGACCGTTAACATTTAAAACTAAATTAGAAGTTCCCGCATTTATTTTGTGACTATTTCTATTTACTGTAAGATTGTTAGATGCAAAGAAGTTACCACCATCTATAATTGTTACTTCGTCCCCTGTAGCAGCAGAAGCTGGTAATGTAATTGTTATAGGGTTAGTATTTGTTATTGCAATTATCTGATCGTTTTTTACTGCAGTGTATGCAGTTACAGATGAAGAGTTAACTGTGTAATATCCTTTTTGTAAAATAGATTCTGTTGTATCTGTTCCATCAGATATTAAACTAACAATAGATCCTGGTGCAATTGTTACAGGATTAGAAGACGAAGCTGTTTTCACTGTTAATGTAAAATTACTTGTGGTCCTAGTTGTTGCATCTTCTATTATAAAATATCTTTCTGCACCACTAGGCATCGTCACAGTTCTGTTAGCAGCTAGTGTGCCTGTTAATTTATAGTATATGTTTTTACCGTTAGAGGTTGCTCCGTTGTCCAAGGCTAGTGTCACATCGGCAGAGGCCACACTTAGAGATAGATAACCTGTAGCAAGTTGCTCTAATATCTGTAGATTAGTATTTGTTATATTACCCCAAAGACCAGCTTTTTCACCAGTTGTGATAATCTCTAATTTTGAATTTGTTGAAAATGTTGATGCCATATTAAATTGGGTCTATTTCTACCCAAACACTATTTGTGTTTGGATCTATTTCACTCCATGTTATTGCCGTTGCATCCTTAACAGTTATAGTCAAAGGCGTTGCATCAGGCGTTACATTTGCTTTACCGATTAATGTAACACTTCCTGTGTTTAACGTCAATCGGTTTTGAGATACGTTCACATTAGCAGCTGCATTAATTACTACACTTCCTGCAGCAAGAGTTAAACCACTTCCTGCAACAGTTACATTAGCTGCAGCATTAATTACTACACTTCCTGTAGATGCTGTTAAAGGACTTCCTGTTACATTAACAAGAGCTCCTGCTAATGTTGTTGCTGCTCCTATAGATAGTGTTAAAGGACTTCCTGTTACGTTAACTGAAACGTTAGGATCAAATACTGTGCTCGATATCGGAAGAGCAGATATGGCATTAAAACCGAGCATTTATTACGCTCCTTTAGGATACTTAGTTTTTACAGCTTGTCTATCTTCTTGAAGTTTAGTTAAAGTATCACCACCGTCTAACAAAGCATGAACACATTCTTCAACAGAAGGATACTCAGCTTGTCTATTTCTTTTCCATTCTTCCGCATCGTACTCAGCTTGAACTTCAGCTAGTTTTGCTTCTATATCAGATTTAGAGATTGGCGTAGTATTATCATGCCAAGTTATTTTATCTGTGTCATTGTCTATTACTGTAAACGTAGCATTAGGATTAATTTTATGTATAGCTATATGTATAAGATTATGTATCATGCTGCTACCTCAAATAATGTTATAAAAGATGGAACTGCAACATCACCTGATGTATTTCTTGCAGGTTTATTTATAAAAATTGTATAAGTAGTTGATAAAACTTCCATTTGTATTTTATACGTAGTTGCACTTGTTGTTGATGGAGTATCTAATACAAATCCACCTGTTGTATTCAACCAATAGTTATTTGTGTTTGCCATAGTCCCTAAAGGAAAAGTTGCAGTTGATGATGATGCTGCTGTACTTACTCCTATGTCTGTGCTACCTCTTACTAAATAACCTTTAAAACCTTCACCAGCTGCGTTATTAAAATTTATAGATGAATGAACAAGAACTTTATTAGAAGATGAACTTGGTGTTATACTTGCGCTTAATCCAGTTACATCATATCTAGTGCCGACATTACAAGATTGAGATATAACACTGTCTATTTTAGTTTGAACAACTTGTAAAATTTTACCTGGTGCAAAGCTAGTTGCACCTGTACCACCATTAGCTGCTGGCAAAGTTCCTGTAACATTGCTTGCTAAGTTTAATAATTGATTTGGTCCTAGTCTAGTTAATGCCATAATTTATCCTATTCTATAATTTTGTATGCTCCAAAGATTGTTCTTTCATCACTATCGTTATAAAATTGTGCATTACCACTAGCAACACTTACTTCGCCAAAACATTCAATATAATCACTAGAGCCATTCATATCTACAATTTGATTTATTACAGGTGTTTTATTATTTACATAATTACTATGATTATCAAATCTACTTGACCCTATTGTTGTTCCATTTTTTTTTAAAGAAACTACAGCAATAGCTAAATTTCCGTTACTTTCCGCTCTACACATTATTCTTGCATAAACAAAATATTTCCCAGCAGTTTGTGGAGTAAATCTATAATTAGTAGAATTGTCATAAGCATTATCGGTATCAAAAATTTCTGTGCTAAATTCAACTTTCGTATTTGTATTATTACTTACAACTTGTGCTGATTGTGGTCTTTTGGCTTCAAAAGCTGGAGTGTTAGCTCCACCAACAGCAGAGCCGTTGTTCTGTAATGTCCCTACGATATTTGTTGTGTCACCAGATGCACCGATAGTAATAGTATTAGAACTCTCGTTGATAATGTTATTACCGTCTGCGTCTTGTATCGTGTCTACTTTTAATATACTTGTCATTATGCTCCTATTTTATATCCTTCAAATACACTCATAGCTCCAAAATGTCCACCCGATGCATCAGTTGCTTCTAATGCACCATAGGCTTCTAAATAATCTCCTGCTACTAAATCTATAATTACAGAAACTACTACACCAGCCTCTCTAGGTGGATTAGCTGCAAAATTAAATTCACCTGTACCATAATTAACAGGAGAACTAATAGCAGAACCGTTTTTATATATAAACGCTTTTGCTACATCTAAATTAGTATTTGCTTCACTATCAATTTGTAATCTTAACAATACAAAATATTTACCATCACCCCCAGTAGGAACTGTAAATCTATAGTTTGTTGAATTATCATAGGCTGAATCTGTATCAATTACTTCTGTTGAAAATTGTGCTTTTGTAAAAGTATCATCTGAAACAGATTGATTAGAAATAATAGCTGCTGCAAAAGCTGGTCTATTGACATTAATAGTTACACCTGATCCAATAGTAATATTACCAGATCCAGAGCTAGTTGTTATTTCACCTACTTTTAATGTTCCGTTTGCCATTATGCCCCTATTCTATATCCTAAAAAATAAGATACATCAGATGTTCCTTCTGCATTTTTAGCACCACCTGATACTTGTCTTGTTTTAAATTCTACTGTATCACCTGCTGATAAATCAGCAGCCACTCCACATTGATAATTTATAGTTCCATTTTGACCTTGAAAATATCTTGAAGCTGTTAATCTAGTTGATGTATTTTTATATATCATCGCTCTTGCTTCATCTTCGTTTGTTAAATTTTGTAATTGAATTGCACCATAAAACCAATACTTACCAGCTTTACCTGATGGCACAGTAAATTTATAAGTGCTTGTATCAAAAGCAGAATCTGTATCCCATAATTCTGCTCCCATCTGAACTGTTGTATCAGTGCTATCAGATATAGATTGCGTTGAATTTAAATAAGCATAAAAAGAAGGATAGTTATGACCTGTTGCAGCACCATTTTCAAACGTAACTGTAGATGAATTAGTAGAACCAATAGTTAAATTAGTAGTTCCTGATACTGTATCAATAGTGTTTGTTTCTAACTTACTCATTATAAAATTACAAATGTACTCCCTGATGGAATCGTGATNGTACCACTAATAGTTACTGGTCCAACCAACGCTCCGTTTGTTGTTCCCGCCATTGACAATGATGTCAAAGACTGAGCATTCTTTACAAAAAAATCTGTAGATAAACTTGCTGCACCTACTGTTGCATCAGTTGGTTTTCCGATGTCAAAAGTATTACCAAGAAC
>FUFK010040541.1_pt1 | contig 21061 bp, 18 predicted proteins | sample 1021851 | NCBI WGS metagenome assembly FUFK01 (sample SAMEA51879418, study PRJEB19060) | metagenome
CAGATCCAGCGAAGCGGACACACACCGGGCGGCAAGGACCTATCACGAGGGTCGGAGCCGGCGACCGGCGCTGCCAGCAGACACCGCCGTTAACGAGCGACATTGAGCGGGCGCCCTGATGGGGCGCCGGCTCTACCGTAGAAGGTAGATAGACAAGGCGGAGAGCGAGGCATGGGCCAAGATAATCGCAAGCATCCCGATGAGAGTGGCGCAAAAGAACGACATCCCGAACATGAAAAGAGCGACAAGAACCCGGCACTGAAAGAGGAAGACCGGCAAGCTCTAAAGAACCAGAGCAAGGCTGATCCGGAAGATTATCCGGACCGAGGCATCAAACCAGCCTGATCCGATTTCGGCCTGCACAGACTGAAGACCTTCGGGTGCCACACCAGCGTGGCTGAAATCGACAAAGGTGTATGTTCAAATGGTGCACCCAACATGAAAGTGATGGGCGCTGTAATTATTGGGAAATTCTGGTATCTTTACCCTCATAACGGCGGCTTTCGCCCCGATCCCGGTCGTTGAACAACTCTAAGTTCGCGCCTGAAAGCGGACATCGTGTGGTGAAGCCGATGCATGCCGCTCGGATGAAACTACTGGGGTAACCGGCTGACAATTGCGAAGCACGTCTTTAAGGCGCTCGCAGAAATGCAATTTTTGCGCGCCTTGATTCGAGACCACCGCCATCTCGCTCTGGCGCTGCTGGTGCTGGCGTTCTGCATCAAGGCAGCCATTCCCTCGGGCTTCATGGTATCGGCGTCGCCGGACACCGTGCTGACGGTCACAATTTGTGCCGATGGATCCGATGGTCTCAAGCAGGCGCAGATAGTGCTTCCATCAAAGGATCGAGGCAACAAACATCACGACGGGGCAAAGAAGGGCGAACACTGTGCTTTTTCTGGTCTCGCCAAAGTTGCTGTAGCTGGCGCCGATGTCATCCTGCTTGCGCTGGCCTTCGCCTTCATACTCGAACTCGGACTTGCGACGATATCGCGCCTGCCTTTTCGAGAGTTTTCGTATCTTCGCCCGCCGCTTCGCGGGCCACCGGCAGTAGCCTGACAATCCACGCCTGATTTGTCGGCCCAGCTGGCTCGCGCCTTCTTTGCGCGCGCCGGTCTGTCGGAGTTTCCACAATGTATTCGATTCACAGCTGCCCGGATGGGCGGCCTAATGCGGACCTGTCCATCCGCCACCAGTGCCATGCGAACCTGATTCTGCATTTGCAGGAAAACCGCTCGTATCTTCCACAGGAAGCGCGCGTCGCTTTCACCGCCCTCATCGGCCTGTTTATGGCCATGGCGATCCTGCCCGCAATCAAGGGCGAGCTGCTCGTTCCGATCTTCGCGCTTGGCACCATGGCGCTGCTCGTCGGCGCGCTTGACTGGCATGGGCGCTCAAATCCTGCAGGCGAATGGTTGGCGATCGAAAACGATCGGCTGCGCTGGACCAACAGTCACAGCGATCTTGTTGAGCTTCCCGTTCGAATGACACGCCTTGTCGAAGATGCCTGCGCGCAAGCTCGCCTTCGCCTTTTTCTCGAATGTGGGCCTCAGCGGATCGAGATCGGGCGCTGTCTCAGCCTCGAAGAGAAGCGTGCGGTCGCCGCATTGATCCATCACGAATTGGCGGTCCTCCGCCCATGATCAGCGCTAGCCTCACCCACAAACTAGCAGGGACGTTGCTGCGCATCCGCTGGCTAATGTGGGGTGCGATAGCGGCTATCGATGCCGTCCTCGAGCAGGTGCGTCGCGAAGCTGTGGCGCAGCGTGTGCGGCCCAACCCGCTTGGCTATCCCGGCCGACTGCGCGGCTTCGACGACTACACGGTAGAGCTGGCGGGTCGAGATGGGCTTGAGATAGTGCTGGCCGCCATAGGTATCGAGCCGGGTATTGAGATCGTCGGAGATGATCAGCAGCACGCTGGGCCGGGTGCTAGGGGCTTCGGCGGTTCGCGCGGCGTGGCTGGCGGCAGGCGCGGAGGGAACCTGCGCAACACCGATGTCGTGCGCAGGTGCACAGGCCTGCAAGCCAAGCAGCGCAGCGGCGGCCGCTCCCGCGAGCAGCCCCCTGCCCTTTCGGCGTCCGCGAAGGGTGTCGGGCCGTTTCATGCTCATTCCTTTGGAAGGTTCTTCAAGAAATACTGCAAATCGAAGACCGGCTGGTGGGGATTGTAGGTGCCGGCGATGCTCTGGCGCAGAAAGCGCCCGGCATTGCGGATCTGGAGATCGTCCGCCTGTTCCGCTGCTGCGGCGGTGTCGGCGACTCCCGGATCTTTAGCACCGGCCACGAAGGTTAGTGCATTCAGCGCACCAAGTCGGACCGCTTGTATCTGGTCGGGGCCCGTGAGCTGTGAAAGCACGCCGATGGCCTCGCCCCGCAAATCGGTCGGCGTCAAAGCCTCGGCGGCGACCAGGCGAACGTGGACAGAACTGTCGCTGCGCATGGCTGACGCCAACCTGGTGTCGGCGGCGGGTGAGCGGTGCTCGGCCAGCAGCAGGCCGATGGCGGCCCAGTAGCGGACCACCTCGTTCGCATGATCCATCGCAGCAAGGAAATACCCCGCCGCATCCGGGTCACTTATGGAATGTCCGTTCGCATGGCTGATCCGCCATGTCTCGCAGGCCTGCATATAACAGGACATCCGCTGCGAAATACGTGAGCGACCCCACGCTTGTTCTCACGGGTACTACGCCCATAGAACCCTCCCCATTTCTTGTTGGGTTAACGCTAAACCATGGCTATTGTCGGCGTCAAGTGAATTGACCCCCCGGCCGGCCCGACTCCCGGAATGACCGCGGAAGACATAGGGGAACAATGGATAGCGAGAATATCTGGTATGGTCGACTTTTCCGGCATTCCTGATTGTAGAAGGCATAGATCGCAGGTAGCAATTTCAACATGAACGAAAAGACAGCGCGGTCGCGACGCAAGGTAGGTCAAGCCGTGACCATTCAAGCCGTTGCGACGCAGGCAAATGTATCCGCGATGACGGTCTCGCATGTGCTCAACGGCACGAAGCGGGTGCGGGACGAAACGCGCGACGCGGTCCTCGCCGCGGTGGAGGATCTTGGGTATGTTCCTAATCTGGCAGCCCGCCAACTGGCTTCGGCCAACGCGATCCGCATCGGCATCATCTATCGCGGCGCACAAAACGCCTTCCTGAGCGCAATGCTGGTCGGGTCGCTAAATGCCGCGGCGCGGCTCGGCGTGCAGGTGCTGCTGCGCAAGTGCGATACATTCGAGCGCGCGGATGCGATTGAGGCCGCTAAATGGTTGATTGGCGGCGGTGCCAACGCGCTTCTACTCAATCCCCCCTATGCGCAGGAACTCTCTGAAAGCGGCGTGGCCAAGGAGTTTGGCATTCCCATTTCTGCAATCGCGCAAGGATCGCCGCTGCCCGGCGTCGATTGCGTAGGGATCGATGAGGCCGCGGCGGCAACCGAAATGACCGAATATCTCATCGGCAAGGGACATCGTAGCATCGGGTTCGTCACCGGACGGCCCGACCTTCCCGCAGCCGAAGGTCGTTTGAATGGCTATCTCTCTGCTTGTCGGAAGCACGGGATCGACGTCAATCCGGAGCACATCGTTACCGGCGATTTCTCTTTCGATTCCGGACTAGCCGCCGGGGAGACGCTTCTCTCACGCGCAGATCGACCCTCGGCAATCTTCGCGAGCAACGACGATATGGCCGCTGGCGTAAGCCTGATGGCACACCGGCTGGGCTTGGATGTGCCTGAAGACGTCGCCATCGCGGGCTTCGACGACGGCCCGATTGCTGTAAAGATCTGGCCCCCGCTCACGACCGTACGGCAGGACGTCGAAGCCCTCGCCGGGCGAGGCGTTGAAATGCTGGTCGAACGTTACCGGAGCAAACTGGGAGCAAAATCCTCTTTTTCGGAAGCAATCAAGACACCGCTATCCGAACAGACGCCGCACCAGCTCGTCGTGCGTGAATCGGCCTGACCTAGGCGACTTCGACGGTGCTTTCGATAAGGGACCGCGACGAGGCGCCAAGGCCGATGCGATAGGTGCCCGGCTCCAACTCCCACTTGTGCGTTTCCGGGTTGCGGATGCGCAGCGTCGATATCGGAATGCGAATCTCGACCCTCTTTTGCTCACCGGGCGCAAGCGCGACCCGCGTGAACCCACGCAGGCTGCGCAGCGGGCGTTCGACCGGGCTTGAAGGCATGCCGACATAGGCCTGAACCACCTGCTCGCCTTCCATCCTGCCGATGTTCGCAACGGTCAGACTGCAGACGATGGCATCGTCCACAACATCGCAAGTCAGGTCGCTTTGATCGTATTGCGTGTAGGACAGGCCGAAGCCGAAGGCATAGCGCGGCTCGATCGCTTCGCGATCGAACTTCGCGTATCCGTGCCAGTAGCCGTATTCGATGGCATCGGCGTCGCGGTCGAAGAACGGATAGTCGGCTTCATTCCTAGCAACGGTAAAGGGAAGACGCCCGGAAAAGTTGGCTATGCCCAGGAGGAGCTCGGCCAGCGCATTGCCGCCTTCCATCCCGGCGTAGAAGCCGAAAACGATCGCGTCTGCGGCATCGCGCCATTCCTCGACCGTCACCGCCGACCCCGCGACGATCACCACCGTCACCGGCCTGCCGCTTCTGGCAGCGGCCCGGATCAGCGCAATCTGTTCTTCCGGCAGGCTGAGCGATGCACGATCGCCCCCGATCGGCCGGTCGGAAATACTGGGACGCGGGGGCGGAACGGGGGCGCCCTTGGGGGCCGCCGGGTCCTGATCGGCCCCGAGCGCGATATCCCCGATGATATATTCGCCTTCCTCTTCCGAAGTATAGCCGACCACTACGACCACCGAGTCAGCCGAAGTCGCGGCATTTCGGGCAGCTTCCAGATCGGTCTCATCGGCGTGGACCACACGGTCCGCGCCCAGCGCCCGTTGGAAGCCTTCGAGCGGCGTCACGACATAGTCGGGCACGACCTTGCTCGATCCGTTGTCGCCGGTGTTGGGCAGGTCGGCGAGCCGACCGAGCACCGCGAGGGTCCCCTTGCTGCTCATGCGGAGCGGAAGTGCACCCTTGTTCTCGACCAGAACCGCAGCTTTGAGCGCGGCTTCACGAGCCAGTGCGACATGTTCGGGGCTAGCGACCATGCCCGCGTGGTATTCGCGGACCGGATCGGGACGCCGGGCGAAGCGGATCTGCACCCGCAGAATTCGGGTGCAGGCTTCGTCGATCACGCTTTCCGCAATCTCGCCGCTTTCGACCGCAGCGACGAGCGCTTCGCCGTAAACCAGCGGTTCGGGATTCTCGACATCGAGACCGGCCGCCGCGCCGCGCACTTCGCGCACACCGCGCACCCAGTCGGAATGGACGAAGCCGTCAAAGCCCCATTCACCCCGCAGGATATCGGTCAGGAGTTCCTTGCTGTGGCCGCAATACTCGCCGTTGACCTTGTTATAGGCCCCCATGACGGTGGCCACGCCCGCGTCGAGGCAATGCTTGAAGTGCGGCAGATAGACTTCGTGCATGGCGCGTTCGTTCGCCTGAACGTCGACCTTGAAGCGCGCGTTTTCCATGGAGTTGAGCGCGAAGTGCTTCACCGTTCCCACGACATTGTGCGACTGGATGCCGGTACCGAGCGCGGCCCCCATGACGCCCAGGTGCCACTGGTCCTCGCCATAGGTTTCCTGCGCCCTGCCCCATGCCGGATGGCGCAGCAGGTTGATGCAGACCGCGCCGCTGAAGGTGCACCCGCGCGCGCGCGCTTCCACGCCGATCGCCTGGCCGATCCGGAACTCCAGATCTTCGTCGAAGGTCGCGCCGCGCGCCATCGAGCAGGGAAAGCAGGTCGACCCCTTGCGTGTGACGCCGCGCGGGCCATCGGTGAAGTAGAGCGGCGGAATCCCGAGGCGTTCGTTGCCGCTGCCCGCACGGTAGGGCCGCGCGCCCCATTCGCGGTCATCTTCGGCCAGTTGCTCGAAGAAGCCGTGGCCGGACATCATCTCGACCTTCTCTTCGAGCGTCATCTGCGCGATCAGGCCGCGCGCGATATCGTCCTCGCCGAGGTCGCTCGGCAGGTCCCAGCCCTGCCGCTGTGCGATGGTGGGCATGGCAGGATGTGTCTGGGTCTCGGCAGTCGATGGCGGCATTGTTGGCTTCCGTCGGGAAAGAGGGGGATTCAGCTGGCGTCGGGCGGGTTGGCCGGGGCGGCGCGCTGGAACGCCGTCAGCTCGTTGCAGGCCGCTTCGGCGGCGAGCAGGCGCGGCCAGCGAAGGTCCGCGCCGAAACGGCGGGCATTGCCCATTTGCGAGACGAGGCAGATGTCGGCGAGCGTCACGCTATCGCCGAAGCAAAAAGGGCCGTCCTCCGCCTCGATCAGGCGCTCGCAGGCGTCGAGGCCATCTTCGATGGTCTGGCGGGCCCACTGGGTCGCCGCCTCCTCGCTGCCCGTGAGCGCCTCGATCCTCTTCAGGATCTTGAGGTTCTGGACCGGATGGGTGTCGCAGGCGATGACTTGCGCGAACGCGCGGACCTTTGCCCGGCGCACCGGGTCTTGCGGCAGCAGGGGCGGCTCGGGGTGAACCTCTTCCAGGTAATCGCAGATGGCCAGCGACTGCGTGAGCACCGTCCCGTCATCGAGTTCCAGCGCGGGAACGAGGCCCTGCGGGTTGAGCCGCAGGAATGCCTCGGAACGCTGTTCGCCCTCGCGCAGGACGTAGGAGGAATTGGTGTATTCGATCCCCTTCAGTTCCAGCGCAATGCGGACGCGGTGCGAGGCACCCGAGCGGAAGAATCCGTGCAATCGCATGTTTGACGTCAATCCCTGGCCGGTTCGCCAATGGTAATGGTGCAGTCGCTGATGCCTTCGACACTGACGGTCACGACATCGCCGGGCACGACGGCGCCGACCCCGGCGGGGGTGCCGGTGTAGATCAGGTCGCCCGGCTCGAGCCGATAGAAGCGAGAGACATAGGCGACGACATCGTTCACCGGCCAGATCAGCTCGGTCAGATCGGCATCCTGCTTCACCTCGTCATTGACGGTCAGCCGGATGGCGCCCGACGTCATATCGCCGGTCTCCGCAATCGGGTGCAGCAGCCCGATGGGAGAAGACTGTTCGACGTTCTTGCCGGTATCCCAGGGGCGCCCCTTCTCGCGGGCCTCAAGCTGCAGATCGCGCCGGGTCATGTCGAGGCCGGTCGCAAATCCGAAGATGTACCTGGCCGCATCGGACGTGGCGATGTTTCGTCCGGCGGTGCCGATCGCGACGACTAGTTCCGCTTCGTAGTGGAAGTTTTCGGTCTCGCTCGGGTAGGCGATCGTGGTGCCGGTCGGGACGACGGTTTCCGCCCATTTGGTGAAGAAGAACGGCGGCTCGCGATCGGGGTCCCGGCCCATCTCGCGCGCATGGGCGGCGTAGTTGCGCCCGATGCAGAACACGCGTCGCACAGGATAAGCCTCGCCAGTGGTCGTTTCGATCGTCGTGACGGGCACTTCGAAGAGGGCGGTCATAAGCGTTCTTCCTGATAGAGTTCGAGTTTCTGCTGCGAGGCCTTGTCGGAATATCCGAACAGGACGAGGTCCTCGTCCGCCTCGAGTTCGAGAATTTGCCAGCACGGGACGACGAAGATCGATCGCGGTGCGAGTTCGATGCTGGTTTCGCCGATGCGCGCCCGGCCGCTGCCTTCGCAGACAACAAACACGGTCCCGTCGGTGGCACGTCGCGGCAGCGTGGTGATCCCTGCGGGAATCAGGCGCACATGCGCCGAAATCGTCGCCAGGATCGGGCCGCCATCGGCCGGGTTGGTGAATTCGAGCGCATGGCCCAGATGGGGGTCGAGCGTCGCACTCGCGGCCATCTCGCCGAGCGCCTTGCGCCATTGTGCGTAGGGATAATGGAACAGCGGTCGCTGGGTCGGTCGACGGGCTGCGGTAGAGCCGTCTAAGGGACGCAAGTTGCTACCGTAGGTCGCCAGCGTCGCGCCCGGAGGAGCGGTTTCGGGGTGAACCTTGTCCTCGAGCCGGTCCGCGAAAGTCGCATCGAACAGCCGCACAGTGGGGATGTCGAGACCGTCGAGCCAGATCATCGGTTCGTCGGTCGGATTTCCGTGATCGTGCCACTGCCAGTTGGGGGTCAGCACCAGATCGAACGGGTTCATCACCGCTTTCTCGCCGTCGAGAGCGGTGTAGGCACCACTTCCTTCCATGACGAAGCGCAGCGCACATTGGGAATGGCGGTGGCACGGCGCGATCTCGCCCGGCAGGATCAGCTGGAGCCCGGCATAGAGGCTGCCGGTGATCGCCGACTGTCCGCGGATGCCCGGATTTTCCAGGATCAGGACGCGCCGCTCGGCCTGTTCGGCGCTGATCAGGTCGCCCGCCCGCATCAGGTAATCGCGGGCCTCGTCGTAGGACCAGCCATGGGCGATTGCCTCCGGCTTTGGCTCGGGCTTCACCAGCGCATGGAGCACTTCCCACAAGGGGGTCAGCGCCTTCGGGTCCATCTGGTCGTAAAGCGCCTCTAGCTGCTGGCGCTGGTCGTTAGGCAATTGCGTCATCGCCAGCCTCCTGCGCATGCCTGACGTCTTGCAAGGCAGGGGTGATGGCCCGCGAATAACCACGCATTCCGATCACAAGCATCACGACGGAAAGAGGTGATGCGACGGCGCAGGTAAGGGAAATAGCTTCGGCAAGTCGATTTGGATCCGCAAACCAGTAGTCCGTGACAAGCGCCACGGCGGTCGGGCCGAGGGCCGCCCCGATCAGATTGATGGTCAAGAGATATCCGGCTGATACCAGTGCGCGCATTCTGTTAGGCGTTAGTTCCTGCAAGGCAGCTAGACCGCCACCAAAGTTGAAGCCGGCAAAAAAATTCATCAAGCCAATCAACACCAGCGATAGTTCGGGCGTGGGCATTAATGGGAAAAGGACCGTCGTCGGGATAAGTGCGCAGAAGCCGAACATCGCGGTAACCAAATTGGCCCGATCATGGCCGCGACGACGTAGGGCACTGGCGACGAACCCACCCAAGAGTGCTCCGCCGGTTCCGCAGCTGATTACAACCAGTCCATAAGATCGCCCGATCTGCGCCGTATCCCAGCCGTAGCTTCGTTCAAGGAAAGCGGGGATCCACGCTCCGGTCCCGTTCCCGACGAGGATCATCAGCGCAAAACCGAGGCCGATGCCGACATAGGCGGAAAGGTGCTGGCGCACATGCATGAGGAGCTCGCCTACGCTGGCACTGCCTTCACCAACGCGAACGCCGATACGCTTGGGTTCCGGTACGGTCATCATCAAAGCTGCTAACAGGAGACCGGGTAAACCGAGCGCCAGAAACACCAGGTGCCAACCCTTGGTGGCTCCCAGCACCGGTAGCTCAATGATTTCCCCAGGCGGTATAACCGAGGACACAAGGCCACCTAGTAGCAACGCCCCCGCCCCACCGAGGTAAATGCCCATCTGGTAAACTCCCATCGCAGCGGGAAGTCGGTCTTTGGGGAAGTAATCGGACAGCATCGAATATGCGGCGGGGCTAAACCCACCTTCGCCAGCACCAACACCAATGCGTGCAAGGAACAGGGTGGGGAACGTGCGGGCAACGCCACAGATGGCGGTCATCGCGCTCCACACCGTTATCGACGCGACCACGATGTTGCGGCGGTTCGAGCGGTCCGCGAGCCAAGCAACGGGCAAACCAACCGCGACATAGAACAAAGTAAAACTAAGGCCGTAGAGCAAGCTCATGGCCGTGTCAGACACCTGCAAATCTTCCTTGATCGGCTGCACAAGCAGGGCCAGCGCCTGTCTATCAACGAAAGCCAAGGTATTGGCCATCATCAAGATAATAGCGGCGTACCAGGCGCTAGCCGGCGAGGGCCAGGCATTCCCATCTGTCGGTTGTTGCTCGTTCATTTTACTATCCGATCCCGAAAAGTCGGAATTGGCCGCCGAACCGATGGTGCAATCTCATCGACGTTCGGCAGCCGCACTCCGCTATCGTCAGTAACGATAGCCAACTGAGAGCCCGAAGTAGCGATCTGCATCCTTCGGAATATTAGCCCACAGATCGAATGGATTGTTCGCATTCGAAAGGATGGTACCGTGGCTCAACTGCGAATAGTAATTGGTATCGAAGAGGTTCTTTACGAACCCGGCGATCTTCAAGTTCTCGCTTTCGACACCAATCGAAAGATCGACGATCGTGTAGCTGCTTTGAACAAGCAATGGGTCTTGTTCGAGAGCAAAAGTTTGCTCGGATTGGAAGTTGACATTGCTCAGAATAAACCCGTCCCACGCATTCGACAGCGGAAACTGCACGCGCGGGCTGAGATTGACGCGATAGCTAGGAGTAGAAGGCAGGTTACCATCTACGACATCGATTATCGGGTCTGAAACGACCGTATTCCCGTCGATCACCCTGCTTGCGCGATAACATACATTGGACGGGAAATTATCCGTGAAGATCGGTGCGGAAGCCTGGTCTTGACGGGCACAAGTTTGACCCGCGACATTCACCTTCGCATCAACATAGGTGAAGGCAATCGGCAGGGTGAACCATGTCGTCGGACGTAGCGTTGCTTCAAGTTCGAAACCCTGCGACCGTGACTTGCCGGCGTTCAGCTGGCGCACCTGCAGATTGCCGCCACCCGTGTCGAGAGCCTGAACCTGAAGGTTGGTAAAGTCGGTTCGAAAAGCCGCAAATGCAAGGTTGAGCGCACCATCGAACGTCCTGTACTTCACGCCCACTTCATAACTATTGACATGCTCCGGCTCTAACCCGGGGTTATCCGAGAAGTCCGTGTTGGGCGTGGCGTCGAGGGCGAAGGATTTATAGCCTCGAGTATAAGTGCCATAAACATTTGCGTCGCTATTAAGCTCATAACGGAAGCCAGCCTTACCTGTCAGGGCAGTGTCGCTACGAGAATCTCGGCCACTGTTTGGATCTGCCGCGAATATGAGATCGCCAGGAACCAGCGGGGCAATGGCCTCGCCCTCAACTGTTTGCTTTTCGTAAGTGAGGCGTAGCCCGCCAATCAAGTGAAGGCCGCCGAATATATTGTAGTCCAGTTCGCCAAACGCGGCCGCGCTGTCGGACTGAAAATTCGCGTCGAAGCCAGACGAACGATAGCGCACAGGAACATCGCACAAAGCACCGATGGTGGTGCCGGTCGGACATTGGATGAGTCTCCGGCGTAGACTGCGATCCATGTCCAGTTTTGCAAAGAAAGCACCCAGAACATAGTTGAGCGGCGTGCCGCCGTTCGAGGCAATCCGGACTTCCTGCGTGTAGCTGTCGTAGTATGTATCCGCTACGTTGCTATTCCACTGCGAGTAGGGAAAAGGGCCAACGTAGCGGACTGGGTCGGAGAATATCTGATCGGGTTCGAATTGTGTCGCGATCTCATAGTTTTGCCACGCAGTGATGGAAGTGATCGTCGCCGGCCCGACATCGTAGTCCAACTGAAGCGATGCGCTCTTTACCTTGCTGTTGGAATAACTCGCATTATCGTTCGACACTTCCCGGTTCGTGGGCGATGCAACAATGTCGCCCAACAATGTTTGGATGGCGGGAGTCTCGATGCGGACCGGGACACGCGAACAGCAGTTGGCGTCGGTTTCGCGGTATTCCGCGATGAACATTGCGGTCAACGGAGATCCGTTGTCCCATTGCAGTTTGCCGCGAAGCCCCCAGCTTTCAAAACCGTTCACGTCCTCATCTGTTGCAATGTTGCGCAGATGGCCACCAACGTCGTTATAGAAGCCGCTGATCCGGGCGTTGAGGCCGTCGGCAATCGGGCCGGTAACCGACCCCTTAAGCCGATACTCATTGCCTTCCGCGATGGTTGCGTCGATGCTTCCCGTGAAATAATCCTCGGGCGCAGCGGTAACGATATTGATCACACCGCCGGTCGCGTTCTTTCCGAACAACGTACCCTGCGGCCCACGCAACACTTCAACCCGTTCGATGTCAGCAAGATCAGTAAACCCCTGACTAGAACGAGCTACGACAACGCCGTCCACCACAATCGAAACTGCTGATTCGACAGCCTGCCCGAAAAGCTGAGAACCTACGCCGCGTATGCGGAAGGCGCTATTGTTCGGATTGTTGCCCTGCTGATAAGAAAGCGAAGGTACTGCGCGGACAAGAGATTCGGTCTCATTGATCTGTGCGTCCGCAAGCGCTTCACCGCTGACCGCCGTGACCGCGATTGGCACTTCAATCAGTCGCTCTGATCGCTTTTGCGCGGTCACGACAATGACATCCGCGTCCAACGCCATCTCTTCGGGTTGAGACGCAGGCAGGTCCGCATCCTGTGCGAGCACGCCATATGGCATTGCGGCCAACGCAATAGCGACTGCGCTGCACGATGTCCGGGCGCGCCAAGCGGCGGTAACAAGTCGTCTCATGATTTCCTCTCCATACTAAAACTGCTTTTTCAAGCAGCCCCAGATCTAACCCCCCCAAATACGTGAGCCGTCTGGTTTACCGTTAAACCATCTGCACGATGCGGGGCGATCTTGTCAATCGTAAGATTCTCGATTCTTGAAATCAGGCGTCGATTACTGTTGTCGAAAGCGGCCTGAATCTGCGCAAATCGGCCAGTTGCGAGCTTAGGCCCAGCTGCCAAGTCGGTGCCTCGGCATGAACGCGAAGATTCCCCCCAGGGATCGAGTGCCAACAACGTTCGCGGCGCGCGACTCCTATCCTACACGCGCCGCGAAGGCTTTGACGGCCTAATTCTCTACAGCCTCCGGGACGCGGTTGCGCCCTGTGCCGAGCACGGGATATTCGACCAGTGGCTCACCGCGCTTCTGCGCATCCTGCTTGGCCCGACTATCAGGAAGAATGTCGTCCAGCCTGTCGATCCGGTTAGGTTCAACGTACCAATCGGCCGGGAACGGAGCCGCCCCCGTTCCGCCCTTCATCCGACGCACGCTGCCCCGTGAATGGCGCTTCGTGTAAGGAATGACGTGTCGGCCGTGGTTATCCTCGAGTTGATCGAACAGCGCCTGCCGTAGTTCGATCACCTTATGCAAATGGACCGGGTCGTCGATGAGATTGTTCATCTCCAAGGGATCTTGAGCCAGATCGTAAAGCTCCTCGATATCGTACACGCCGTAGTATTGAATGTATTTGTAATCGCCCCGAAGGATAGAAAATGTTCCCGGCGTCATCGGGAACGACCATTCCCAATAATATTCGTAAATGAAATCGTCGGGGTTCCATTCGGCCTCGTCGATTTTGCCCGACAGCAATGGCCAGGCGTCGCGCCCCTCGAATTGAGCCGGAATATCGGCACCCGCAACCGACAAGAAGGTCGGGGCGAAATCGAGGTTCCTGATCCGACCGCGATTGACGGCGCCTGCAGGGATCGTCCCCGGTTCGTACACCAGCATCGGCACCCTAACGGATGGCTGATAGGCGTTGCGTTTGTCGATCAGGCCATGGTCGCCAATCAGAAAGCCATTGTCTGATGTAAACACGACGAGCGTGTCCTTCTCGAGATTGTTCGCTTCGAGATAGGCCATGATGCGCGCCACACTGTCATCTACTGCGGAGAGCGTCGAATAGTAGTAACGCAGGTATTCCTGCATCGTCATGTTCGAATTATAGAGGAAATCCAGCCCGTGCCAGGTGTTGCGCTGGTTGTAGACCCACATGGGCTTGCCCTCGTAATTTTCGGGCGTGTTCGCGGCGCTTGCCGGGATTTTGAAGGTCGTGTCCTTGTACTGGTCCTTGTAGCGCGGCGGCGGCAACGGGTCGGAATGGACCGCCTTATGGCTCAAATAGAGCATAAAGGGCTGGTTTGGATCACGCTCGTTCTCCAGCCACTTCATGGCATAGTCGGTCATCTCATCGGTGATGTAGCCGCGCTGCGGCACAACCTCGCCGTCAATGTTGAAATTGGTCTCGCGCCCGGGTCGCGCCTCAGGATCGGGATAGTAGCTGCCCTGCCCCTTAAAGCTGATCCACTTGTTGAATCCTGGCCGCGGCGCATCAGTTTCGGCACCCATGTGCCATTTGCCAATAAACGCGGTCTGATAACCGACCTGCTGGAGATAGGATGGAAAGAAGGTGAGCCCTTCTTCGCTGGAATCGTTGTTGTCGACGATGCCGTGATTGCGCGCCGTCATGCCGGTCAGGATTGTAGCCCGACTTGGACTGCAAAGCGACGAGGTGACGTAGGTATTGGGCAGGTAGGTGCCCCCTCGCGCCAAACGGTCTATCGCGGGGGTCCGGATATCAGGCTGAAGGAAACCCATCCCGTCGAACCGAAGATCGTCGACGATTATGAAGACGATGTTCTTGCGCTCAACCTGCTGTGCGGCAATATCTGGAAGGGGATCCTGACGCTGAGCAGGGGAGTGTCCGACGGCGATCGAAGAACACGCTGTCGCCACGGCTCCCACTGTTGCCATCAGCCCCTTCATGAAGCCCTTTTTCATCCTGAATCCTCTGGTCTATTTGATTGTGTTGTTCAGCACGGATTTTTCATCGAACCGAGCCCGGTTACTGGTTGCTCCCAGCACCGCCGGGTGGACCGTCCGGAATATCGTTTGGGGTAAAGCCACAACCGACGATCTGGGGATCCGCCCCGGCAGTTTCCGCCGCCTGTCCTACGCACCAGGGAAACCGCACCGGATCGAGCGGCACCGGGTCGGCTTCGATCATGGCCTTTAGCTGAAGGTACTGCTCCCGGCGTGCGCCGCTCAGGCTATCGGCGTCGATCGTCCTTTCGATCCCGGTGGCGAGATCCAGCGAAACATAGCGCCCATCGGAATAGAGCTTACGATCGCTATCAAAGGCGAACTTCACGGGCTTGAACACCCAGCTGGGCGCATAGTGCTGGTAGATGGCGGACCGCGCTTCGTTTACCGAACCGCGGGCGACGGCTAGCTGGCTTACCCCGTCGATCTTCCAATCCGGCTCGATTTCCGCCGCCTGCGCGATCGTCGGCACAATGTCAGTAAAGTCGACCAGTCCCTGCCGGCTCTCGCCCGCGGGCAGTTCCCCCGGCCAGCTCATGATCATCGGAACATGCGTGCCAGTCAGCGTCGGCTGGCCCTTACCGCCACGGACCTGCTCGCCATTGCGGATCGAATATATCGCCCGGTTTGTCCCGTTGTCTGAAGTGAAGATGATCAGCGTGTTCTCACGCAGGCCGAGACTGTCGACCTTGTCGAGCAAACGCCCCACCAGCATGTCCATGTGCTGGACCATTCCTCGGAACTTGGCCTGATCGCCTTCCAAGTCCATTTTCCCCGGTACGACGACGAACGGATCGTGAACCAGTACCATCGGGTAATAGAGGAAGAAGGGTTTGCGTTTGTTCTGACCGATGAAATCGAGAGCGTAATCACTCAGATAGTCCGGCCCGAAACCTTCTTCGGGGAACAATGGCTTCCCATCGGCCCACAGAGTCGGTCCCCAATAACGAGAGCCTTTCGCGTTGCGCGGTCGCAACTGCCAAAGCAGCGAATGCGAGAAACCCGCCCCCTCGGGCGAGATGCCCTCGCGCCCGTCGAACCCGTTCCCACTCAGTTGCCACTTTCCGACGATGGCCGTCTCGAACCCTGCCTTTCGGAACATGTTGCCGAACGTCTGTGCATCAGGCGCCAGATATCCGAACGCTTCGTAATTGCTTGCGTTCTCCCGCCCGGTCATAATCCGTGTACGGCTGGGCGAGCACAGCGGAGTGGAGAACGCGCGTTCAAAAAGTACCCCCTCCTTCGCCAGACGCGCCAGATTGGGGGTTTCGATCGAGCCACCAAATAGCGCCAGCGGCTCGACTCCGATATCGTCCGCAAGGATAACGATGACGTTCGGCGGGCCTTCGGTGCGGGCCAACTCATTCGCGCGAGGGGAGCGCTCAGGAATCTCCCCATCACCAAACGGCGTTGCCATCGCAAGGCCCGCCCCCGCCCCCAGCGCAACAGCGGCGCAGGCTGTGAGCGCACACACTGCTTTGGGTAGGCGCCCGAAATTAATTCTCTGCATTAGCGGCCCTCTCCAAACCCGCTCACCATTATGGTTTACCGCTATACCAATCTAACTGGTGAGATCAATGTCATTGTCGCGGTATCGGTCCAATCAGTCTGTGCGAGTTGTTGTGCCGTTCCATATGTCTCGTATGTCACCACTCGCATTATGGTCTGATCCCACCTTTCAATTTAGAGCCCGCGCCTGCAACAGCGCGCTCGCAGCCTGCATCAAACTGGCCCCTGACGTTCTCATCAAAGTAAGGAGCATCAGTGGTTTCATGATCGATGGAAACCAGCTGTTAGTAGCGTTCGAGTTCATCGTTCGCGCCAGCTCGGATCTCACATACGTTGCGATCTCGAAATTCGCTGTGAATTGCGTAAAATTCAACTGAACGTGTTTTCTGCGAGCTAGGGCCAGCGATTGTTCTGCAGTGATTTCTCACGGGCTTCGACATAACTGCCAAAGGAACCGGAACCTATAAGCAAACAATACGCCTGCTGGTTTTGCAACGCCAGAAAGGACGGGGCTTTCTATTCGGTAATCCGGTAAGGACTAGCGGCGATGGGCCGTGATCGCAATTGGCTGCCAGCAAAATAGCTCCATGCGCGTGGCGTGTACTCGGAATCACTATCCGAACGGCTTTATCGAAAAAGCCCAAAACTCCGCGGATTTTCGCAATTGGCGCGCCCGGCAGGACTCGAACCTGCAACTCCAAGCTTAGAAGGCTCGTGCTCTATCCAGTTGAACTACGGGCGCGCTCGCGGTTCCCCATAACGCTACTTTCGCGCCGGGCCAATCGGCACTAATCGTCTTTCATGGAAAAAACGCGATCGGCCTCGTCCCAGACGCAGTTTCGTTATTACGACCTCGTGATGGCGGCATTCGTTACGATCCTGCTGCTGTCGAACCTCATCGGCGCCTCGAAGCCGAGTTATGTGACGCTGCCCTTTATTGGCGAATGGTCGTTCGGCGCCGGCGTACTGTTTTTTCCGGTCAGCTATATCATCGGCGACGTGCTTACCGAGGTATACGGATATGCCCGCGCCCGTAGGGTCATCTGGACAGGTTTTGCAGCGCTATTGTTCATGGCCTTCATGGCCTGGGTCGTGGTCCAATTGCCCGCTGCTGCTGGTTGGCCGGGGCAGGCGGCATATGAATTCGTGTTCGGCAACAGTTGGCGGATCGTACTCGCATCCATGATCGCTTTCTGGGCTGGCGAGTTCGCCAACAGCTATGTGCTCGCGAAAATGAAGATCTGGACGCGCGGTCGCCACCTATGGATGCGCACGATCGGCTCGACCGTAGTCGGCCAGGGGCTCGACAGTCTGATCTTTTATCCCCTGGCTTTCTGGGGTCTGGCGGGCTGGCCCGTTGAACTGCTGTGGCAGGTTGTCCTGTCCCAATGGGCGATCAAGACAGCATGGGAAGCCCTCCTTACTCCTGTGACCTATGCAGTTGTCGGTTCTCTCAAAAAAGCAGAGGGCGTGGAAGTCTTCGATACCGATACCGATTTTTCTCCGTTCTCTGCTTCAAGGAACTCATAACGACGAAAAAGGGGCGACCCGCAGGCCGCCCCTCCCCTCTCCCCCAATTTATGGGTGGTTTTAGAACTTCGCGCCGACCGCGATGCCGTAGCGCCGCGGATCAAGCGTAAAGATGTTGGTGAAATTACCCGATGAAGCATCCGTCACATACAGCCCGGTGACGGAATTGCTGTTGAAGATGTTCTGGACGAAGCCGCGAACGAACCAGCCATTATCGCTTCCATTCAACTGGATCGATGCATTCGACTGGACGAATGGTTTGATGCGGTTGACCCGACCGTTGAACACATTGCCAAACTGCTCGCCGGTAAGCGCGAGGTCAAACCGCGGCACGAGCGACATGCCGTCCCCGAACTCAGCAGTATATTGAACCCCGACCGACGCCTTGTATTCGGGCGCCTGCGGCAATCTGTTTCCACGCAGATTAACCTCTACGCCCGGGCTTAATACATTGATGGGTCCGAGCGCCGCGAAGGCTGGATTGGCAGCCTGAGCGCTCAGCACACTACAGATGCTGAACGCGCCGTTGGACGCGATGCCCCCATCTGCCGGAAATGGTCCAGGCCCCTGAAGGCCGAGCCCGCCATTGACCAGGCCAACGAACGTATTGGCGCCCGCCCCCGTCACAGCACACAGCGAACCGTTTGAAATGTCCTTGATGATGACGGCCAGCGGATCGCCGCCCCCTGGATCGCGGGGATTGCTGAAGAACTGGTCACCGGCCACCTTCGCGTTGAGGTAGCTGAGGTTCATGTTGATCACCCAATTGTAACTCGGGCGCAAAATGCTTTCGAGTTCGAGCCCCCAGATGTTGGCATCGATCGTATCGTTGACGGACGTCCGAGCGACGATACGGCTGAGCTGCAGGTCCTTGTACTTATAATAGAAGCCCGTGAGATTGATCTGCGCCGCCCCATCGAGGAAGGTGTTCTTCGAGCCGATTTCGAAAGCGTCGATCTTTTCCGAGCCGAAGCTCTCGGACACGGCGAAGACCGGCGACAGCGGCGGATTGATACCTCCCGATTTATATCCCCGCGAATAGGAGAAATAGAGGCTGTTGTCGGGCGAGATCGCATAATCGAGCACCGCGCGTCCGGTAATCGCATCGAAACTGACGTCGCGCTGCTGCAGTAGCTGGTTACCGTCCAGCCCGGCATCGGCATCGAAGCTTCCGACGAAGGGCGAGGTAAACGGATCACCATTCCCGAACGGATTCAGGAAGTTTGCAAGAGTTGTGCGTGCAGATACCGACTTCGTATCGTCATTGTAACGAATACCTCCGGTAAGGGTCAGGCTGTCGGTTATATCGAAATAGACTTCACCAAAGATCCCGAAGCTCTTCAGTTTGAAGTCGGTCGTATTGTTGCGATACATCGACGTGGCGAGGTAGGACGGCGGGGCACCTGCCGCGAAGGCGGAAAACGTCCCGAGTATCCCGGTCGCATAATCGAGACCGAAGGAGTTTACGTAATAACTGTTCTCGCTGACATCGGTCTGCGCATAAATCCCGCCAACAAGGAAGTTGAAAGGCCCGTCGAAATCGCTCGACAGGATCGCTTCGCCAGACCACGCCGTCTGGTACTGGACTGACCGGTCGAATGCCAAAGGCGCATCAGAGCAAATCGAATTGCCTTCGTAAGCTCCCAGATTACCATCGTCATTGTCCGACGTGCACAGCTGACCATTGGGACCATTTGGAATGAGGGCTGCGGCGATTGGCGCAAAATAAGCGCTCGATCCTGGGATGAAAGCAGGGGCCGGCGCCGGCAGGCCAGTCGGCAGACCATTGGCAGCGAAGAACGCCAGCGTATTGAGCCCGGTAGCATAACCCGACCGGTCGAGAACGCCGAGGTTGTAATCCTGGCGCGAGTCGACCGTCGTTTCCTGATAGATGCCGGTCAGCGACAGGTTCATCGANCCGAAGCCTTGGCTNANATGGCCCTGCAACTGCAGTTCNTCGGCAAAGTATTCAGGATCGAAGGATGTNTTCACGGTACGAACGTCATTCGGTTCGTCGAAGTTCGCATAACCATCGGTGCCGTATACGCTGCCGAGGGCAAGCGCTTCCGGAATGCCCTGAATGCGGAAAAGTTCGACCGACGACAGTACGGTCGCGAGTGTAGAGTTCGCGTTAGTCTTGTCGAAATCAAGGCGATTGTTGAGGCAGCCCAGCACACCTGTCGGATCGCGTTGGCAAGCCTGCTTCTGGATCCGCAGACGGTCGTCCTTTTCACGGAAATAGAACGCCATCAGATCGAGTGTGGTCGACGCGGTCGGCTCGAAGCGCAATGAACCGCGGACCGCGTACATATCGCGCCCATCGATATCGCTGTTATCGTAAAGGTTGGTCGTATAACCGTCCCGGTTCAGATAGAACCCGGCAGCTCGCAGTGCGAGCGTGTCGCCGATCGGCACGTTGATCATGCCGCGGGTTTTGATGCTGTTGTAATTTCCGTATTCGAAGTCGCCCGCCGCGGCGAACGTGCCGAGTTCCGGCTTGGCGGTGACTACGTTTACGACGCCCGAAGTGGCATTGCGGCCGAACAGTGTACCCTGCGGTCCGCGAAGCACCTCAACCCGCTCAAGATCGAAATATTCGGTTTCGAAGAGTCGGGTACCGAAGAGCGGCGAACCATTGGTGTGGATGGCTGTCGCGCTGTCACAGGTAACGCCAACGCAAAGGTCGCCGATACCGCGAATGGTAAAACTTGAACTGGTGAAGTTCGATTTCGTGAAAGAGACGTTGGGCAGCGTAAGCTGCAAGTCGCTCGCGTTCTCGATCTGCTGGGCTTCCAGAGCTTCGGCATCGAAGGCGCTGACGGCGATCGGGACTTCTTGTAGCGACTGGTTTTGGCGCTGGGCGGTTACGATAATGACATTCGGACCGATACGGCGGCTATCAAGATCGTCATCTGGTGTTTCCTGTGCGAAAGCCGGAAACGAAATCGCGCTCGCGCAAATTCCCGCGAGCAGGGAAGCCCTTACCCTCATAAACCCTCTCCTCTCCACATGGCCGTCTATTGCGGCCTATGGTCCCATAGTTATCACACATTCGTATGCACGCAAGCGATTGCGCACGATTGTTGCGCACATGCCCACATATTTTTGTCGAGTGTTGTTTTGGAGACTAGGAGTGGCGATGTGCTTACGTTACGGAATGCTTGATTCCGCACGATGCCAACAGCCGATTTTTCAGACCAGCGTCGCGCTCTCGGCTATCTGGGTGATACCGCGCCTGCCGGCTTCGTCGCGACCGAGTTGCACGAATACGTCGATCACGCTTGCCGAATAGGCGATCGTATCGCTTCGAGTGAGGCCGATTCCCGTCTGCATGACCATCAGCGACAATTGCTCCAGCGCGCCGCGCAGACTGTTCGCGTGAATGGTCGAAAAGCTTCCCGGGTGCCCGGTGTTGATCGCTCGCAGGAAGCTCACGCTCTCGGCACCGCGAAGTTCGCCCAGCACGATGCGGTCGGGACGAAGGCGCAGCGCAGCCTGAAGGAGTTCGTTGGCAGTCACCTTGGCTTCGCCCAGCTCACCCTTCACGGCCAC
>FUFK010040672.1_pt1 | contig 21051 bp, 23 predicted proteins | sample 1021851 | NCBI WGS metagenome assembly FUFK01 (sample SAMEA51879418, study PRJEB19060) | metagenome
TTTGGCGAGGAAACAATCACGCCGCAGCGGACGCAAGGGCTGGGCTATCAGCCGCACAATATTCGTCAGGATTACACGGGTTACGAGAAGGACGATGAAAGCGGTTTGGAATTTGCACAGGCACGTTATTACAACCCGACGCACGGCAGATTCACCTCGGTTGACCCGCTGACGGCGTCGGCGACGATCCGCAATCCGCAGACGTTCAACCGCTACACCTACGCACTCAATTCGCCGTATAAGTTCACCGACCCGCTGGGGCTTGAGGCGATACGATTCAGATTTGGTTCGGCACCGGACGCATATGGTTGCGGGGCTGAGTATTCGGGTTGCGGGGATGCTTGGAGCGACGGCGGCGGATTTCTCGAACCTGACCCTAAAGGCGCGGCAGATCCTGGCCGCAGAAAAAAGACAATCGAGCCCGTTCCGGCGGCACCGGCCGCTTCCGGCGGCCCGCAGCAGGAAGCCGAACAACCTGAACCCACGCCAGTTGCTTCCCCGTTGACCGCGGATGAGATAGCACAGACCGTAAATGTCACAGTGAATCCCACTATTGAGATGAGCTACGAAGTTAGCGGAGAGACTGCCAGTGCTGCCATTGCAAATTCTTCAATGACTTGTGGTAATACGACGACGGCTGCGTGTACTAATTGGTATATTACTCGATCAACTGGCAGAGTATCAGCTAGCGTGAAAAAAAAGGGAAGAGTTTTTAGTGCCACCGCCACGGCAACATCAACGGTTATCGTGGACGTGACAATTACGCTTCCAAATTGGTCCGGATATCAAAATGCCTCTAATGAGGAGAAGCGTAAATGGGACAGGTTCATTTCGAACCTCAGGAAACATGAAAAAGGCCATGAGGATCGCGCTATCAGCGGAGCACGAAGTTTGGCGGTCAGCTTGCCGACTTCAGCCTCCGCAACCGCAAAGACGGAGAGGGCAGCGCTGTCGACCGCGGTTTCTCGCTTGAAGGCCCGTATAGTGAAAACAACGGAAGATGCCCTTGATTTGTTGCGCGCATCTCAACGGCAGTATGATCTGGATACAGATCACGGGCGAAATCAATCTTATTGAAGCACTTTAGGTGTTAAGGAGGTATAATTTGATCATGAAACTATTTTTGGGACTACTTTCCTTTTTGGTCTTGATGGCGCCACCGATGCCCTTAATTGCACAAAATCAAACTAAGAGCCCGTTGGAGTTTCGGATTAAGCTTCGGCAAGAAAAAGTGTGTTTGAACGGGAACTTAGATTTAGAACTGAAGGTGACAAATAAGAGTAGGAGGATTGTAGTTATCGACCCGGGCTTATTGGGTTATGAAACGGTATTTACTTGGAGTGAGAATTCTGAAGGTGAACTGGAGTCCGGAATGATAAGTTGGATTGCTAATCCCGGCCCGTATTATCGACCGAGGTATGTTTTTTTATATCCGAAACAGTCATATAAGAAAACATCATCTTTAATCCTTGACGACGCAAAGTTCACATTTGGCCGGGTATATAATTTATCCATCTCATATGGTCAGTTTAGTCGCTCGATGTTTCATTCGATTCCAGTATATCGAGGAAGCGTCGATTCAAACCAAGTGCCGATAACGATAATAAACTGTTCTTAGGAGTTATCGTGGTTAGACTTCATGTGCTGAGCCTGTAAACCCAAAACGAAAATCACCAAATTGTACTCACCTTGTATCCGAAACCAGATATGCGTTCTTTCGCTAACAAAGACATCCTAAGACTATCAGCAGGTCAGCGACGGTAAGCAAACGCCGTTTTGCCGGAGCGGACGGCGGCGTTGGGTTATTAGTCGACGGGCGTGCGGCAGGATTATACGGGATATTTGAAAGATAAAGAGAGCGGGGTGGAGTTTGCCGAGGCGAAGTGTTACAACCACGTGCAGAGGTGCTTAGTAAAGGTTGATCTNCCGGTCAATTGGTTTCAGTTTTACGGCGCAAGTTCTGTCGTAGAAAACCGTCGATGGACGAGCGTTGACCCTCTGACGGCGTCGGCGACGATCCGCAACCCGCAGACGTTCAACCGCTATAGTTACGTAGAAAACAGCCCGATTAGTTTTAAAGATCCAACCGGATTGTTTAGCAATGAAAGCGTGTCTGCTATGGCAAGATCGAGGTTGGAAATATGTTGGGAATTAGGCATTTGTGGGCGGGCAAAACTTGCTTTAGAGCAAAGAAATGCCAGGTTGGAATCGCGGTCTGTTTGCGTTGCGGAGGAAATGGGGGCAAATGCCCAGGCTGGGAGTGGATGTAATTTTGAATGTTTGAAAAATAGCGTCAGGGAATGTGAAAACAGTGCAAGGGAATATTTTAACTCAAACGTTGTGTTTAATTTAGTCAAGGATACTTTGGATTTGCCGGGGAGTGGATTTATATTTGCTTACGAGGTAATAAAGAATCTTACTATTCGTGGATTTGCGGTGACTCTTCGTAACATTTCTTGGGCGGTTGCCAAAGCGGTAGCATCGAAAATATTTATAATTGTGACAGTTGGAAATTTGATTTACTCACTTTATGATACTACGCAACAGGCAGTAGCTATCGAAAATGAATGTCGTCGGCATATATCCGATAAATGTGGGAAAGGATGTAAGAGTTTTCTTCCAAACGTTGGGCGAGCATGAAAATATTAAAGTCACGAATCAGCAAGTCGGTGCTCATCGCGGCATACTATATCACTCTAGTTGTAATTTTTCGAACACCGGTTTTAAGTGATTTGAGCATCGAGACAATCAAAACGAATTTATTTGATGTTTCGACACTCGTGCCAGTTTTTCTCGTAGGTGTATCTTACGTCATTTTGTCACAACTTTATCTTTTACACTTTTGGTCCGTGGTTCTAATCATTTTGGCAATTATAGGAACCGGAATTGAAAAACCGCTGCATTTTGTTCTTCATTCCGGGCAACTTACTATACCCGGGCCTATGGTGACACTTTTAGCGGTGATTGTATTTTGGTTATTTGAGCTACTTGCAGGGAAATATTTTGGCACAGATTGGTTTGCCAAAATTAACGGAGATAGTTTTATGGATGACGAAGAAATGATAAAGCTCAATCTTTCATCAGGCATAAAACAGGAGAATTGTATGACTGTTAAATCAGAAATTGCGAAGACTGACAGCAGCTTTACCAATGGATCGACTAAAGTGGTGAGTAATTTATAAATAGAAAACACAAGGTCAAATCATCAAGTAGTCGATAGTGAAATTCCGAAATGTATAGGATTGAAGATGGAACCCTATTACTGATAACTTAGCAAAAAGGCTCAGTCATCTAACCGCTACGCCTATGCACTCAATTCGCCGTACAAATTCACCGACCCGCTGGGGTTGATACCATCTTCGACCGGCGCCTGCGGCGCGTGGTGCCAGAATAATCTTGGAATGAGCGGCGAGCCGATGTCGGTTGACGGATCGGCGTTTCGCGGGCGTGACGCGTCGTTTGATTGGGCGAGGGAATGGTTTGGGATCGTGGTCGGGTATGCTTTGGGCCTCCCGGACGGCAGCGTTTACGAAGAGAACCTCATAACCGGCACCAGCCGCCGCAGCCGTAGCACCCGCGCACAGGGAGTTTCAAACGCCCATCAAGTTTCACAACTTGATGCATCCTTATCTCAGACGTTACAAACAAACGACAACTTGAAGGGTGGTGCAGTTTGGCAAGGCTTAGTTTATAATTTGGGGGTATTTGCTGCAGAACTCGGCGATTTGTGTGATCCGGGATTTAGTTGGTCTTTGTTCGAAAGTTTCTTAGCCGAAATCTCCATTCCATTACATCGGCGTCCTGAATTCATTGCCGCTCTTCGTAAGATTTGGAGTCAATCGGCAAATGGGACGTCTTCGTCTGAGGCGAGTTTCAATGTAAACGGAGATTGGTTCAACCCACAGATTCAAATAAATCCTTTTACTAATGAGACTCGAAGCCAAAGAATAAAGATTGCTGTCGCCGGTCCCAATAAGACAATTGCGATCGTTCATGTTCACCCGAATAACTCAAGCGGAGAGCCATCAACCCAGTCAAATAACTATCTTAATAATGGGCTTGGAGATATCGGAATCGCAAAGAAATATGGGGTATTGATATACGTTTTGCATCGAACGGGACTCCGTATGTATGATCCTCGAACCGATACAACAGCTTTGTTTAGTCCAAATCTTGAATCGCTCAAGTAAAAAAATGACTTTAACGTGGGTTCTAAAATTAGTAATGGGAGGAAAAGACGGCTCGTGACGAAAAAAACTTTTGTTTCCGCTGTGATGTTTGTTTTCATAGCCGCTTTATCAAGCTTTAGTCAGCAAAAGATCGCTGATAGAGAGTCACGCACCGACCTGGAAAGATATTTCCGGGTGCTCGACAGAATCTTTGCTGATAAGGATAAAGATTTTCCTGATGTTGTAGTGGCGGTCAAACTACGGTTCATGCCGGGCTTTACGTCGGAATCTGAGATAATTCTTATTCGAACACCACAAAAGGTAAAAGTAATAAGATTGAAATCGCGTGTGGATTTGTACTATATGATCATTCGTGCCGTAGGCTCACAGGAAGATCAAATAGCAGCCACCATACTAAAGAAACATCCTTTAGAGAAAAGAATTTCAGAGATGCCGGTCGCTGAGTTCGATGAATGGTTTTCGGAACTGATGGATGCCATGCGGCAAACTATCAGAAAATTGCAACGGGAAATGGAGGTCGAAATTAACGAGAATTGGTCAGAGACAGTCCTGGATGGCGGATACTATCAACTGTCAAAAATTCAAAGACTAAATACCACGATGCATCGACTCTATGATGAAACTCCGGATCCTACTAAAATCACCGGGCGGTATGAATTAACTCAAGTTATGAATAAGATTCGTTTGCGAATTGAGTCCGGCACCAAGGATCCTCGTCATCGCAATTAAAGCGGCGCCAGATGGTAAGAGGTATATGGCAGAGCGGCATTAATTTCTTAGCGGAAAGCCGGCGGTTTACGAGCGTTGACCCGCTGACGGCGTCGGCGACGATCCGCAATCCGCAGACTTTCAACCGCTACGCCTACGCACTCAATTCGCCGTATAAGTTCACCGATCCGCTGGGGTTGATACCATCCTCGACAGGCGCCTGCGGTGGATGGTGTCCGGGCGGCGACAGCGGCTTGTTCGGCTCCGGCGGCGGGCACGACAGTTCGGCCGCTGACTATTTTGAAAGTGCAGCGATAGTTGCCGCACTGGCGCAAGCCGACCGTCATACAAACGAAGCAGCCGAGCCAATCGACGGAACACCGGCCGGCCACCAGGTACCAAAGCAAACAGAATCAGCACCGCCGTCGGTAGAACAAAAGATTGACGATTCTAATGATAGATCACAACTAATTGTTACTTACCTCCCCTCTGAATTACAATTGGCAAAGAAGATACTCGATATCATTTATTTTGCTCGGGACAGCATTGCATGTAAATTGGCATTTGAATCAATCGGAGCGACGCCTGTCGTGGAACAGGTAAAGAAGTTGCGGATTGTTACTCAAAGCGTCTTTTCGAATCCGGAGTTAGATTACCTTTGGGCTCCAGACAAAGAGTTCGCTGATGCCTTGCGCGCGGCTCTCATGGAAAATACTTCATGGGCTGCGGGAGTAACGACCAATGATATAACCCAGGTCGGAGCCTATTCTGACGGTTGGCGTTATATTGGACTAACAAATAGGGGGCTTCGTGAAAACGATGTTAACTTAGCTACGACTATAATTCATTCTCTGATTCACTCCGGCGGAATAAGTGGGAAGAATAGTCAGACATGGGGGGAATGGTTTTGGGGGATACGGCCCCACGATTTGAGATATCTTGGATCGAGTTATGATGCAATTATTAAAGCTTGCACCAAATAAATTGCTAAGCGCAGTTACATCTTGCTTAAGCGTCGGATTACTTAAAGGTATCTTGTATTTCGGTACTGTCTTGTCAGCCGGATTAATGATTTTATCCTATAAACTGAGCTCTGACCGGAGTGAGTTGCTAAGTGGGTTCACGACGACTGGGGGGGAAGAACCTTTTATTGATACTTTTTACAGGTGCGCAATTATTTCGGCTTGCTTTTTGATCTGTCTTGGACTTGTATATCTAAAGCGGAAGAATATTATCATAGTCTCTGTAGAGTTGATTCTGCTCTTAGTAATTTTTTTACAGAGTCTTGTGCTCCTGTGGATCAAACCGAAGAGTATTGATGCAAAATCCCATAGCGTGGCACTGCTTTTGGAATATTTTTGGCAAGTTAACTTGTTTTTCCCATTACTGGCAATAGGCTGCGCATTGCTGGTTATTTTCTCGAAAGGATTCAAGAATCATCGCGAATCTTTAACTAAGTAGTTCAGAGTTTCTGACCGACTCCGGCTTAGTGTCAGAAGTTGACGACGCCGACTCATGGACTTGGCTATCAGCCATATAATATCCGTCAGGATGAGACGGGGTATTTGAAAGATGAAGAGAGCGGGCTGGAGTTTGCGGAGGCGAGGCGCTTTTAGTCAATCAGGAGTTAAATATCCAAGTTTATATCTAGTCCTTGTCAATACCGATGTTGAGCATTATTCTCTGATTGGGCCGTAGGTTTGAAACTTTGGACAAGGTGTCTGTCGTGATTGAAATAAATGAGATTGAAAATGCAATTGTTGTTAGATTTATAAGGCCTGAAAAACGCAATTCGCTTTCAATAGAAGTTATTGAAGCGCTGGAAGGGTGTATTGAGAAGTTTGCAGACGTTGCGGAGCGCATTATTTTTACCGGAGTAAATGGCTATTTTGCATCAGGGGCGGATCTTCGCGAGATTGCTGAAATAAAAGGCGAGGAAGCAAGACAATTTGCACGGCGCGGCCAGCGGCTAATGGCTAAAATAAATAAAGTCCGTTCGATAGCTGCGATAAACGGCATTTGTTTTGGCGGTGCATTGGATCTTAGTCTGTCCTGTCAGCTACGCATAGCTCATCCACAGGCAACATTTTGTCATCCCGGCGCACGTATTGGAATAATGACTGGTTGGGGCGGCACTCAACGATTGCCCAGACTTGTTGGTGAAGCTGCTGCGTTGCATATTTTCTTTACGGCAGAACCCATTTCGGCAAGTGCCGCACTTGAAATCGGACTCATTGATTTGATCAGAGACGACCCCGTTTCAGCCGCATTGAAAATCGAATTATGATTTAACTTTTATTTCAATGTCCGGTCTGGAAAATTCTGAATAATTTATTTCAACTCTTTCCGCCAATTTTAATATCTGGTCCTTCCTGTCAGGGCGGAACAAATCTATTGTAATAATCTCAGGTGTGAGGATTTCGAATTTGCTATTGTTGAATTTCAGATTACAACTTTGAATTAAGACACGTTTGCCCGTTTCAAGCATCAAGACGGTAAATTCACGGGTTTCTTTAACAATCTGAAGGGTTTCGGAATCAAGCCAGATAGTTGCTTTAAGTCGTAAATCTGAGACTTCGCTGGTTGGTACACCGGCATCAATGTCAGCTACCAGGCGGTTATCGGGAAATAATTTACTATCTGACAAACGGATTAGCGGGGTTACTGATGTCTGTTCGCAATCTATTTTAACAATTTTATGTCCAACAATATTTTCTGTCGTTGACAGTTTATAACGAAATACATTACGTAAATTCGATGACAAACATATGCCCGGCGAAGTGGTGTAACCAATAACGTTCACTAGATCATAACGATAGCTTTCATCCAGGATTTTTTGCGTAATTCATCATTTGAAACAGAATTGAGCAGATTTGCGAAAAATTTCTCAGCCCGAACCTCAGATTTGGAAATGACTTTTCCGTCAACTTCGAGGATCTGACGAAATTCCTCAGCCATGCCTGTAGTCTGCGGAAGTGGATAAACTATAAAATTGGATTTCACCGTGCGGCTTTTTTTGATTTGTCCTTTTCTATCGAAAACAACAAATCTCCGCATTTCAGTCGCAACCAAATTCCTAAAGGCCGATTTATATGTTTCAATTCTGTCGCGTGCAATGGAAAGGATTTCATCAAGTTGAAGTTCGGGTGGTTGCTGAGCCAGGCTTTCTGAATAGAAAAAAAGCAGTGTTGATAACAGAAAAATTGCCAATCGAATCATAACTTTCGCAAATTCGGAAATTTCTGTAATATTTTATCAAATTATGAAAGCGAGGATCTGACTAAGCTCAGATAGATTGAAATTATGCGAATTCAATTAAAAGATTTGGCACACGCACGTAGCGGCGACAAGGGCGACACAGCCAATATAGGCCTTATAGCCCTCAGGCCGGAATATTATCCGATACTTGAGCAAAAAGTTACTGCAGAAGCAGTTAAACGTCATTTTGGAAAAATTGTAAAAGGAAAGGTTGAGAGATTTGAACTGCCGCATCTGAACGCACTCAATTATTTGTTACATGAATCTCTCGGCGGCGGCGGAACACTAAGTTTAATGACCGATGCTCAAGGTAAAACGTTTTCAACCGCGTTGCTGCGAATGTGGATAGAGCTATCCGAAGAGGAAGCAATGGAAGCTGAGATCAGGTAAAAGAAATGTCTGAAAATCCAGTTTTAACTAGCGCCGATCGAGGTGTCAGTGTGATAACCCTAAATCGCCCCGAAAAGCGCAACGCTTTAAATGATGAACTGATTGCCGGACTTAAAAACGCGCTTGAAGAGGCTGCAAATGATCCGGACACATATGTTATTTTACTAAAAGGCTCAGGAAAAGATTTCTGCTCCGGTGCAGATTTGGAATCCCTGGAAAGAATAGCCGCTGCCTCAATCGAAGAAAATCTAGCCGACGCAAGACTTTTGGCAGATCTATTTATTAAGATAAGAAAAATAGACAAGCCCGTAATTGCTGCCGTTCATGGACGAGCTTTGGCAGGCGGTTGCGGTCTTGCAAGCTGTTGTGATTTAGTTGTCGCCGCTAAAAGTGCAATTTTTGGTTATCCTGAAATAAAAATCGGATTTGTGCCTGCGATTGTAATGGCTTTTCTGCGACGAAGCGTCCCGGAAAAAATTACATTCGAACTTACGACGCGCGGCCGCCAGTTCACGGCCGAAGAAGGCTTCAATTACGGATTGGTTAATCGCGTTTTTGATGACGAAACGTTTCCGTCAGATAGCTTTGAATATGCGGCGGATTATTCGAAGTTCAGCCGAAGCGCGGTAAAAATGACGAAACGTTTGCTTTATGACATTGATTACAATGATTTGAATTCCGCAATAGAGAAAGGCATAGAGGTTAATGCCCGGGCCAGGATGACTGAAGATTGTAAAAGCGGAATACGCAGATTCCTCGAAAAACGCTTTTGATCAAACTTCTATAATCTCAACCGATGTTTCAACCAATGATTTTGGAATCAAGGCAGGGAAATATGCCATGATTTCTTCGACCTTAGGCCGTCCACCGGCAAAGCCTGTAACGGCAGGAGGCCCGGTAAGTATTAAAGGAGCTATTTCTTTCGTAAAACGTTCGACCGCAGCCCGATCCTGACCTCTTACACCAACCCGCAACTGCACTTCGGGAATATCCGGTGATGGTTCGCCGGACAGGTGCCCATGCGTTGCATTCACGCCGACGAACTCCGTCAAAATCTGATCAAATTTCAATCCGAGCCGATCAAGCCTTGAACGCAGGATAAGATCAGCTGCCTTTGCTTTTTCATAAGCATCAGGCCAGGCGTAAACCAATGTCCCGACGGCTTTCCAACCGGCAGAATAAGCTATGGAAACCTTGTAAAAATCGGTATTCGGCTTTCCCTTGATACCAAAAACACGGACGCGGTCTTCACCGGCTGTTTCAAGATGAATAGATGTAAAATCCGCGGTCACGTCCGGTGTTATGTATTCTTTCGGGTCACCCATTTCATAGAGGAGCTGTTCGGTTACGGACTGGACACTGACACGTCCACCTGTTCCGGGATGTTTTGTTACGACAAATTCGCCATTCTCTTCAGCTTCGATAATAGGAAATCCCACGTCTGCAAGATTAGGGATTGATTGCCATTGATATTGACAATTGCCGCCTGATGCCTGAGCTCCACATTCAATGATGTGCCCGGCTATTGTTCCTGCTGCCATTTTGTCCCAGTCATTGAAATTCCAACCAAATTCATAGGCTAGCGGGCCGAGTGTAAGTCCGGTATCAGTCAGCCGGCCTCCTATAACGATCTGTGCATTTTGCTCAAGCGCTTTGACTATGTCCCTGGCTCCGAGATAAACGTTTGCGGCGCGTACATTCGATCGAACAGATTCGAGCGGTTCGCCCGTTTCCATATTGGTAATATGAAAACCTTTTGCGACGAAATCATCCAGTTTCGGCAGGATATCATCTCCGGTAATAATTCCAATTTTCAGTTTTCCGGAAAGGCCGAGTTCACCGGCAACTTTGCGGACTGCATCAGCACAACCGCGTATGTTGACACCGCCTGTATTTGAAATAACTTTAATATTTTTGTTGACACAATCCGGGAGTATTTCCTGCATCAGAGCAATGAAATCCCTGGCGTAGCCGGCATTGGGATCCCGGTCACGTTGTTTTTGCAAAATGCTCATCGTAACCTCAGCAAGATAATCGAGCATTAGATAGTCAATAGGACCTTTACGTACCTGATCTACCGGAGCAGTAAGTAAATCACCCCAAAAGCCTTGCCCGCTGGCAACCCTGATTTTACGTGACATATATTGAATGTATGTAAATAATCAGAAAGCGGCGCTGGGAGCTTAATGTGAGCCAGGCCGCTTTCTCATATAGCGGAAGTCCTAGTAAATTATTTTCTTGCTGCGGCTGGTAACTTTTCGACCTGTTTTATAGGTCTTTTTTCCAACCCATTTGGATCCGCGCCAAACGCGTTTTGTGACCCATTTACCTCCGCGATATACACGGATAGTCACCCATCTGCCACCGCGATAGGCGCTTCGGATTGCTCCCGGTTTTCGCTTTTTTCTTACTGAGGTCTGGGCGGCTACCGAAGACGGGCCAAAACCCGAGCTTACGATGGAGTCAACAAATGCTATAGAAAAAATAATTGCTGTTACGACAACGGCAATTTTGAAACGTTTCATATCATCTCCTCCTTAAAAAATACAAAAGATGTGAAATAGTCAAATTTTTAATTGGAATTTCTGACATTGTCTCGAATATATTTGACTATTTCTTCCGTAGAAGTGCCAGGGAGAAATACTTCCGCGATACCTTTTGCTTTCAATTCCGGTATATCTTCCGCCGGCACAATTCCTCCAACAAGAACTAAAGTGTCATCCATTCCATTTTGACGCAGTAATTCGACTATACGCGGGCAGAGGGTTTTATGTGCTCCGCTGAGGATTGAAATGCCAACAGCATCCACGTCTTCCTGTAGAGCTGCGGCGGCTATCATCTCCGGCGTCTGCCTAAGTCCGGTATAAATAACTTCCATACCGGCATCCCGAAGGGCACGCGCGATGACTTTAGCTCCGCGGTCGTGGCCGTCGAGGCCCGGCTTGGCTACCAATACTCGAATCTTTCGTTCATTCATTCGGTTAACAGTATATTAACTAAATACTTAAGGTAGCAAACATGCTGGTGAATAAGGAAATGTTATTGCTTCCATTAATTTGCTTTTCTTAAAACAAAAACAATGATTTTAAAAATCAGGGAGACAGTATAAAATTCGGCAAATGAATAAGAATCAGGATTTTTCAGCAAAATTCCCACTACCGGCGACCAGATTTGGTGAACCGAAAATACTTCTTAGCTTTTGCCGCATTGTTTTCTGATTTTTGATGCCATCCAACATTTCCTGCCAGGCATGTAAATTAATACGAATTGGATTGTATGTATTTACAGGTTTTATGATTCCGTATTTTGGTTCTTCGGTTTCAGCAACAAATGAGCCAAACAGACGATCCCAGATTATAAGGACACCTGCGTAATTTTTATCTAAATACGGGTTATTGACACCGTGATGAACGCGATGATGTGACGGGGTGTTGAGAACGTACTCGAGCGGACCTAAACGGTCAATAAATCGTGTATGTATCCAGAATTGATAAATTAAATTGAAGCCATGCATTGTTGCGAACATCCATGGTGCAAACCCAAGCAGCATTATCGGAGCATAGAAGATCCAATGTAGCAAACCACTGAACCAACTCTGTCTAACCGCTACACTTAGGTTAAAGTATTCGCTTGAATGATGGACAACATGAAAATTCCAAAAAAGACGCGATTCATGACTTACGCGATGAAACCAGTAATAAGCAAAGTCATCTATGAAAAAAAGAGCAATCCAGCTCCACCAGGTATCTGCAGGGAATTTATACGGAGCCAAAAAATATGCCGCGGCATATATGGCTCCAATAAATAAACCAAACAAGAGGTTGAATCCGACACTGACAAATCCCACAATGATGTTTGTCCAGGCATCTCTGGAATTGTAAAATTCCGGTCTGCGGCGACGGGCATACAGTGCTTCAATCGCTATCAACAGGGCGAAAATTGGAATTGAGACTATAACCGGATTTAACATCAGCTACGGTCTATTTTAGAATGATTTGGCTACAAAAATAAATTATGTTTAATCAGAAACGGCTGAAAAAATGGATTGCGATAATTGGCCTTGTGCTTTTGATCGTTTTGGCCGTGGCGCAATTTATTCAACCCGGATTCTCAAATCCGGCAATCAACGAAACGGAGACACTTGAGGCTTCGATAAAAGTCCCGCCTGCAGTTTCGGGCATACTCGAACGGTCATGTATTGATTGTCATTCTAACCGGACGCGTTATCCGTGGTATTCCAGGATCTCTCCTGTCTCCTGGTTTATGTACAACCATATTCAGGAGGGAAGGCGTGAATTGAACTTCAGTATCTGGGGAACTTATTCCCCGAAACGCAAAGCAAAGAAATTGGAAGAAATCTGCGAGCAGGTTAAAGAAAAGGAAATGCCGCTTCCTTCCTATACTTGGTTACATCGTGATGCAGCACTTTCTGATGAGGAAATAAGTACCCTGTGTAATTGGTCAAATAGTGAAAAAATGCTCATTGAAACAACCATAAATTGAATCTGAGCATATTTAACTTATAGCAAATAAAGCCCCAAGCTATTTATTTTCAATAATTTATCTTATTCCCCCGCAAGACTTTTAGGTAAAAATGAAAAAGATAGTATTTTTCATGCTTGTCGGTGGATTTATTTTTTTCATAACCGGAATTGCGTGTGCACAAAGCGAAGAAGAGTACACGATTCTGGAAAAAGTGAATCGCGAACGCATGGTAAGAAATTTACGTCCGCTTTCATGGGATGGGCAACTGGCGAAAATTGCACGCAAATACTCCAAGGAAATGGCCCGCACAGGCAATTTTAGCCACTATGACAATAATGGAAACTCTGTTATTGAACGTGTCAATGAAGGTGGCTTCACCGGGTGGCGAAGAATTGGGGAGAATTTGTTTTTTGCGGTTGATATTTCCGGGTCCGATCTGGCCGTTTTTGCTGTTGAAGGATGGATGCGATCGTCTTCTCATCGCAAAAACATTTTATTATCCGAATGGCGGCTGACGGGAATAGGTGTTTTTAAGGCTAAAGGCCGGGTTTATGTAACACAGATTTTTGCCGACAGGGGGCGATATTAACGGCAAATTTTCTGATACATACATTGTTTGTTGTATGATATTCGTTTTATGGCCGAGCTCAAGATTCTTCATTATCCGGAACCTGTCTTGTTAAGTGTTGGAAAGCCCGTGGAATATGAGGAAATCAACACGGATTTTCGCAGCACTGTAGAAGAGATGTTTCGATTGATGTACGATGCAGGCGGTGTTGGCCTTGCGGCACCTCAGGTAGGGATATCAAAGCGTTTCTTTATTATGGACGTCCCGCAGGAAGACGGCAGTCCCAATCCTTTGGTATTTATCAATCCAGAAATTATTGCTGTCGAAGGCGAACAAACCGGCGATGAAGGTTGTCTTTCGTTTCCCGGCCTTTATCAGGTTGTCAAACGTGAAATGCGTGTGATAGCAAGAGCTCAAAACCTGGACGGGGAACAGTTTGAGGCAGATTTTACAAACCTTGCAGCCCGCTGCGTTTTACATGAGACTGACCACTGTGACGGTATTGTTTTTCTCGACCGGATGTCACCCTTAAAACGCGAGATTGCAAAGCGAAAGATCCGAAAGTTAAGACAGTCCGGCGAATGGGATTAATGACCTGATAAATTTCCATAAACTTTATTATTGACGTAAAGTATTGCACTTCAATCGTTTGCGGGATTACAACATCATCATTTTTTGAGCCGGCTTCGTGGTTTTAATCAACAGTAACAACCGGATACAGACGACTTATTAGGAACTTGTTATAATTAAACTAAAGAAATTTTTTGCAAGCGAAATCTTTTCGCATGTGAGTGAGGTGAACTATGCAGACAAAGCAAATAATCAGCGAATTCAAAAATGAGCCATTTACCGATTTTTCTAATTCCGAGAACGCGGCAGCAATGCAGGCTGCGATCGAAAAGGTTCGCTCAGAACTCGGCCGGGAATATCCCTGTATTATCGGTGGTGAAAAGGTTTCGCTCGATAGTAAATTCAAGAGTTTTAATCCGGCCCGAAAGGACGAAATAATAGGCATTTTTTCGGAAACGGACGATGATCTCACATTGGTTGAGCGTGCAATAGAAGCTGCTGAAACCGCATTCAAATCCTGGAGCAAACTCCCGGCCGCTGAAAGAGCCGGCTATTTGTTCAAAATAGCCGAAATCATGCGCAGACGTAAACATGAACTTTCAGCGTGGATGGTTTTCGAAGTTGCCAAAACCTGGGCGGAGGCTGATGGTGATACTGCCGAAGCTATTGATTTTGCTGAGTTTTATGCCCGCGAAGCACTGCGTTGGGCTGAAGAACAGCCATTGACAAAGATACCGACGGAGCAGAACTCGCTGGAATACATACCGCTCGGTGTAGGTGCGATTATTCCACCGTGGAATTTTCCTCTTGCCATTATGTCCGGTATGACAATGGCGGCTATTGTCTGCGGAAATACAGTTGTATTGAAACCCTCTTCTGACGCGCCAACCATTGCCGCCAAGTTTATGGAAATCATAGATGAGGCCGGAATTCCTCCGGGCGTTGTGAACTTCCTTAGCGGCAGCGCCGCAACCGGCGAAGCAATGGTTACCAGCCCAAAAACGCGTTTTATTTCCTTTACGGGATCGAAAGCTGTAGGTTTGCATATCAATGAAGAAGCGGCCAAAACGCGGAAAGGACAAATCTGGATTAAACGCGTCGTTGCCGAACTTGGCGGTAAAGACGCCATAATAGTTTGTGATGATGCTGATTTGGACGCGGCCGCTCTCGGCGTTGTACAGTCGGCATTTGGTTTCCAGGGTCAAAAATGCTCGGCTTGTTCACGTTTGATTGCAGATGAAAAAATTCACGATGAATTGCTTGCAAAAGTGGTTGAACTTACCAGGAAAATAAAAGTGGGCGACCCGACCGATCCGGAGACGACAATGTCCGCAGTTATAAATAAAAAAGCGTTTGATAAAACTCTGGGATATATTCAAATCGCAATTGGGGAAGGCGGAGACGTAATTCTTGGCGGTACGGGCGATGATTCCACCGGATATTTTATCCAGCCTACGATTATAGAAAACGTCAAGCCGGGCCAGACTGTGGAACAGGAGGAAATTTTTGCTCCGGTGCTGGCTGTTATAAAAGCAAGCGATTTCGATCACGCACTGGAGATTGCCAATGATACGGAATTTGGCCTGACAGGTTCGGTCTATTCTACTTCACGTGAAAAGTTAGAGCGTGCGCGGCGTGAGTTTCACGTCGGCAATTTATATTTCAACAGAAAATGTACCGGAGCACTCGTTGGAGTACATCCTTTCGGGGGCTTCAACATGAGCGGCACTGATTCCAAAGCGGGAGGCCGCGAATATCTGCTGCAGTTTATGCAGGCAAAGTTGATAAGCGAAAAAATTCGTTAAACACGTTTTATGTGGCACAGCCTCAGCTTTTAATGCGGCTGTGCCCTAATTGTGTCCGACTGGCCTTTTTCCCTATTTCTGAATAGATAACTATGTGCAAATACATCATTTATCGCATTCTTTCCGCACTTCTCCTTTTTTCTTTAGTCAGCACGACCATCGCGCAGGAAACGCCTGTCCATTTTCCGGTTAAACGCGATGAATCATCAGAATTTTGGCGTCGCGACGGTCAAACGGCTCTTGATCGTGCAAAAAACACGAAAATCCGCAAAGGAAAAGCAAAAAATATAATCCTCTTTCTCGGTGATGGAATGGGTATATCGACAGTCACGGCAGCCAGGATTCTCGAAGGCCAGCTCCGCGGCGAAAGCGGCGAGGAAAATCGTCTTGCATTCGAGAATTTTCCTTTTACCGCTTTTTCGCGGACTTACAGTACCAATCAGCAAACCTCTGACTCGGCCCCGACCATGAGCGCAATAGTGACCGGAGTCAAGACAAATGAAGGTATTATCAGCCTGAACAATAAGGCGATTCGCGGCGATTACAAATCAGCCGGAGGAAATGAAGAAAAAAGCATTTTGGCATATGCCGAAGAAGCAGGGAAATCTACCGGGCTTGTAACTACTGCAAGGATTACACATGCCACGCCGGCAGCTTGTTATGCACATTCTCCTGACCGCGACTGGGAATCGGATGCTGATATTTTCGCACGCAGCAAAGAAGCATATAATGCAGGATTCCCCGATATTGCCCGACAATTGATAGATTTCCCTTATGGAGATGGAATAGACGTGATCATGGGTGGCGGGCGGTCAAAATTTCTGAAACGGGACCAGGCAGATCCGGAGTATCCCGAAAGACGCGGTGAAAGGCTTGATAACCGCGACCTTACCGCTGAATGGCAGAAAAAACACCCTGACGGCAAGTTTGTTTGGAACAAAGACCAGTTTACTGCTGCCCAATCTTCAGACACCCGAAAACTTTTCGGACTTTTTGAACCGTCTCATTTGAAATTCGAATTCGACAGAAAAGGCGATAAATCAGGCGAGCCCTCTCTGTCCGAAATGACTGCAAAGGCTATAGATATCCTTAGCCGTAATAAAAAAGGCTTCTTTCTTATGGTTGAAGGCGGACGGATAGATATGGCGCATCACGACGGCAACGCTTTTCGGGCGCTTACCGAGACAATCGAGTTTTCAAATGCCGTGAAAACGGCGCTCTCAAAGGTAAATCTGGATGAAACGCTAATTATTGTAACGGCGGATCATAGTCATACTTTTACAATCGGAGGTTATCCGGCACGTGGTAATAATATCCTTGGGCTGATTCGCGAAGCCGGTCCCGGACTTGTTCCGGACAGGGATCCGAAACTGGACTTGCAGAAAAAACCAATGACTACCCTCGGCTACGCCAATGGCCCCGGTTACCGCAACGGAACTCGTCCAATTCTGACCGATAAAGAGGTTACTGATCCAAACTTCAAACAGGAGGCAGCGGTCCCGCTTACATCTGAAACACACGCCGGAGAAGACGTTCCGATTTTTGCCGATGGTGTCAATGCTTATCTAATTCGCGGTTCGATGGAGGAAAGCTGGTTGTTCTACGTTATGGCTGATGCTTTCGGATTTCATATAAAATGAAGATAGTATTTATGGGAACGCCGGCTGCGGCCGTGCCAACTTTACAAAAAATCGTTGCAAGAGGATTTGAGGTAGTTGGCGTTTACACTCAACCCGACAAGCCGGCAGGCCGGGGCCGAAAAATATCGGTTTCGCCGGTTAAAGCATTTGCCACTAAATTGGAAATTCCGGTTTTTCAGCCTGAATCACTTAAATCAGATGAAGTCTTTGCCGGCTTCAGCGCACTTAAAGCGGACGTTGTGGTTGTCGTTGCCTATGGAAAAATTCTTCCTAAACGTTATCTTTATGAATTTCCAATGGGAGCGATAAACGTCCATTTTTCGCTTCTGCCAAAATATCGCGGGGCAGCTCCCGTAAATTGGGCAATAGCGCTCGGTGAAAACAAAACCGGTGTAACTACGATGCTGATGGATGAAGGGCTCGACACAGGCCCGATTCTTCTTTCCCGTGAAGTCAGGATAAATGATGACGAAAATGCGATAGAACTGACAGAAAGGTTATCTGAGGAAGGCGCAAGCCTTCTTATCGAAACGCTGGAACGCTTCGGGTATCTGCAGCCAATTCCGCAAGATAATTCGGTCGCCACTTACGCACCGGTTTTACGAAAAAGTGACGGTTTGATTGATTGGCAAATGAAGGCTCGGGACATTGTCAACCGTGTTCGTGGATTTCAGCCCTTTCCGACTGCCTATACTTTGCTGGAAAGAAAAAAACTTACAATCTGGCGAGCTGCGGTTTCGGCATTGCCATTTAACGATTTTATCCAACCCGGAACTGTTTTAATGGCGCGTGGACGTGATCTTGTGGTTTCCGCCGGCGAAAATACAGCCGTTTCAATCCTGGAAGCCCAACTTGAAGGACGAAAGCGTCTTTCCATTGAAGCTTTTCTCAATGGTGTCACGATTTCGCAGGGAACAAAACTCGGTTGATCTTTTACGCTGCAAACCCATTGCATAATGAAAATCTCTCCGGCCCGCGCCGCCGCTTATAAAATTCTTTTGAGAATACATCGTGATCGGGCTTTTTCTTCTGTTTTGCTTGCAGAATCTGCCTTGCAACTTAATGGTCCGGATCGCGCATTGTGCCACACTCTGGTACTGGGCGTCCTCAGGAATCAACTGTATCTGGACGCCTTGATAGACGTTTTGACAAATCACAGGCAACTGGATTTGGAAGTTAGGATTGCCCTTAGACTCGGTTTATTTCAGATCTACTTCCTCGAACGCGTTCCTTCCTATGCCTCAATTTCGCAAACCGTTGAATTGGCGTCTTTGGCCCGTAAAACTTCGGCTAAGCCTTTCATCAATGCAGTACTGCGTAAAGCAACAGCCGGAAGGCCGGAACTTTCTTTCGGCAACGGGATTGAGCAGTTAGCAATCGAGACATCGCATCCGCGTTGGTTGATAGAAAAGTGGATTGGTCAATATGGTACGGAAAGGGCCGGGCAAATTGCAGCCGCAGGAAATAAAATGCCGGCCTTGACTTATCGGCTTACCCGCAAGGCATTAAAGAAAGCATTCAGCTACCCTGATAACTGGAGACAATTTCCTAATATTCCGGGCTGTTTTATCTTAAAGGAATTGGACGATTTTACCGTAAATGCTCAAACGGAAGGATTTATTTATTTCCAGAATCCCGCATCGTTTCTGGTGGCGGCCGCAGTGGAAATACCTGATAATGGGAGCCTTTTAGACGTCTGTGCCGCGCCCGGAAGCAAGTCCACTGCGGTCTCGATGCTTCATTTTGGGAAAAATGTACGTATCGTAGCAGGCGATCTATACCGGAAACGTGTTGCTTCACTTAAGTTAAACGCAGTTAAACAATGTGCAAATGATATTTATGTTTTAAGATATGATGCCGGGCAGCAACTTCCTTTTCCTTCTGAAATGTTTGATGTTGTGCTTGTAGATGCTCCTTGCAGCGGCACCGGAACGCTTGCTGCAAATCCCGAAATAAGATATTTTCTCGACCCTGAAGACATTAAATCGCTTGCTGAAAAACAACTACGCATTCTTGTTAATGCATCGAAAGTATTGCGTCGTGGCGGGCGTTTGATTTACTCGACATGCTCTCTTGAATACGAAGAAGGCGAAGGCGTAATAGGACGTTTTCTTCAAATGGAAGGAAGAAACTTTAAATTACGACAGATCCCCTTGCTTCAGCCCTTTAAAACTCCTGATGGCTTTTATCGCACAATGCCGGACAAGGATGAGATGGAAGGTTTTTTTGTTTCAATACTTGAAAAACAATGATAAACACCGGTAGTGTTTTTGAGGCCGACGGGGTTACGGGAAAGTGAGCTAAATGATAGAATAAGTCTGAGGTAACAGGCGTTGAACATCGCTAAACGATCACTATCTGCCCTGGGCAAACTTTTTGCTGCCGGTCTGCTCGTGCTTGCATTCTCAGGCGGACTCGCGGCAGTCGTTTATTTTTCTCTGTCCGGAAAGGAAGTGTCAGTTCCGGATATCACGGGAAAAGATTTCTTCGAAAGCGAAAAGGAATTGGCGTCTCTTGGTTTGAAGATTAAAAAACGTGCCGAGCGCGTCAGCGATTCAAAGATGAACACTGTCCTGGAGCAACTTCCAAAGCCCGGCGAAACCGTAAAAACAGGGCAGATGATTCTGGTCGTCGTCAGTAAGGCTCCGGCACCTGGTGACGAGCCGCCGCCATCGCTCAAAAAAGACATTAATGATGACGACACTAAAAAAATCGAGGAAATGATTTCCGATAAACCTAAAAAAGCAAAGCCGCCTGCCAACTCCAATTCAAACTCAAATTCCAACACACGGAAAGCGGACACCGCCCGTGACGTTTCAACAAATGGCAACGTGGCGTCCGGTCCTGCAAATTTATCAGTACCGGCTAATGTTGAAACTAAAAAATCATCACAAGATGAGAAACTGAGAAACAACACCGAGAAAAACACTGATAAAAACGACAAAAACGACAAAAAAGAACGACGTGATTCACCTGCGGTAAAACCGGCGGCGTCGCCTGCCATGCGCCAGCCGGCTCGAAACAATTAGTGATTATTTTCAATGGGATTTGATTCGGAAAATATATTCAAGAATGGTTCAGTTGCTTTTGATCTTGCGCCGTCAATTCTGTCTGCCGATTTTGCCCGGCTTGGCGAAGAAATCGCTGCCGTTGAAGAAGCCGGAGCCCGTATTTTGCATTTCGACGTAATGGATGGCCGTTTCGTACCAAACATTACGGTTGGCCTTCCGGTTTTGAAATCAATCAGGCAGGCAACCGAAATGGTAATTGATACGCATCTGATGATAGTTGAGCCGGGACGATATGCCGCAGAGTTTGTCAAAGCGGGCGCGGATATGGTTTCCGTTCATGTAGAAGCGGATTATCATCTTAATCGGACATTGAACTCTATACGGGATGCAGGCGGTAAAGCAGGAATTGCCATAAATCCGGCTACT
>FUFK010047651.1_pt1 | contig 21051 bp, 20 predicted proteins | sample 1021851 | NCBI WGS metagenome assembly FUFK01 (sample SAMEA51879418, study PRJEB19060) | metagenome
GTAATAATCAATCAGCTACTGGTATGCGTATTAATTTGATGACACCATTGACATGGAGATTTAGAAATGACCTGAAGTCAGAGTGGGATGTTGAGGGCAATAATCTACATTTAATCGAATTAGATGGCACTCCCTGTGATACAATGATTGTCGCATTAGATAAGGGATTAAGCCATATAATGCCAGACGTCACCCCAAGATTGGTGGTATCAGGAGTAAACCTTGGCCCAAACATGTCGCAGGATTCATATCACAGTGGTACAATGGGAGCAGCTAGAGAAGCCGGTCTGTACGGTATGCCAGCTATTGCTTCCTCACTCTCATCGTTTGAAGAAGAAGGCATGCAAAAGGCTGTGGATGCGACTGTCCAATTAGTCGAATTTGCCCTGGGAGTATTGCCCGTTGTGCCAGAAAACCTTAGACGCCCTCACCTAGATATATCCAAACCACATGTTAGTCGATGGCCTGTTATCGAGGATTGCCCCGCGTGGGAAGAAAACCCCATTGAAGCATTAAGGACAGCATTTAGGCATGGAGAACTAATGCTTAACATCAACACACCACCATCGTGGAATGGCCAATTTCAAACTACTCGGCTTGGCATGCGATGGTATCGAGACGCGATTTCATTTGCTGGGTCACCAAATGATGAAAACACCGCAACATTCACCATAGGAGCAGCTAGTATAGATCACACTCCTGTAAAAAATAGTGATTGCGATGCGGTGATGATGGATGAATCAAGCATCTCATGTCTACCAACTTGGCCACAGACTCATCCTCTGGCCATCGATGATAGGTTGCTTACTTGGTGTTTGAAGACTGGTGAAGATAATTATCCTATTTGGCTAAAGGTTTAGTGTAATTCCCTCATCAAGCAAAAAGTGGCAAATCCCGATTGCCATGTGTCCTTGAAGCCATGTTTGGCCAACTGACCGCTTAGTTATTCCATCATGCCCATCCAAATCTAGCGGTTGGTCATCGCTGATGATAAACCCAATGTCTATCCCACCGCTGTGTGACTTACTTTCCACCCCATGGTCGAAGGATAGTGGATTACTTTTCACCGGTATAACAGCATTTTCCAACCATAATCTTTCCGCATTGGCATCTAACGCAATAATGGTGGAATTCTGCCAATCCCGCAAGGTATCTTCAATACTACCGCCGCTATCATAAATGCCATTGGAACGTTTGGTCCATTTGCCAATCGGCGGGACGGGCTCTCGTAATACTTTAGCAATTTGCCCCGCGACAGAACGCTCTTCTGCATGTATTCCCTTTACCTCGCCTCCAACTATTTTCAAACGGCGCTTTGGACCTGGCCCACCCCACAAGTGGAGGATTATTTCTGAATCTTTTCTTACTGCATGACTTGTCATCAATGATGCCATCAATGCTCTAATAAGGACATCCATTCGGCCTGCAGCACCCGCCAAATCATTCAACTGAAGTTTGCCAAAGGATTGGGCGCGGTGGCCAATAATTGCGAAGCGGCGCATGTTATCACCGTTAGCCTCTATCAATTAGGGTAGTTATCGCAACGCAGACATCGTGAATGGTCTGAAGAGTGAAATCTGCCCCAGTGCTGTCAACCAGATAGGCTCTTGGCTTATTTTTGTCTGCCAAATCTTCTAATCGATTAGCGACTACCGCTGTCATTCCAGCGTACTCAAGTTGGGCTATGGCTCGCCTAACCAATTCCTTTTGTTTGATGCCAGTCTCCAACTTAAAACCAATCCGCACCGCATCTCGACACTTTTCTTTTAGTGCCAAAATGTGTTTTGAACTTTCTACTAATCTGATGTCTAATGGTCCTTGTTGGCTCGCTAGTTTACCTTCTGCAGGTTTATCAACTACGTAATCTAATACCGCTGCACAATGTACCCACGCGTCAATTTCATCATTACTAAGTGCCATTAACTCGCGTAGCATTTTATCTGGATTATCGGCATNGATTGCTAATGGTAGCCAATTTGGCTTTGGGTATGTGGTGATCCCAGAGACGCATGAAACATCATGACCATGGCGATATAGATAGTCCGCGATTTGATATCCGGTTTCTCCACTGCTNGTATTTTGAACGTATCTGATGTCATCAATAGGGGACCTCGTTGCACCCAATGTTACAACAACAGATTTTCTATTTGATTTATTTTGGTTTACAAAGTTAGCAAATCTAGCAACTATTTCGTCGTGCGGAGGAGTTTTTCTTTTACCTTCCTCCTCTTCCCCCCAGTGAACTTTTATGTCTAATTTTTCTACTTCAGCAACCAAATCAGAGGTTACTGGATCATCGGCTAAATCAGCGTGCATACTTGGAATCATCATAACCGGACATTTCCTTGACCTAGCTGCGCTTAATGCCATGAGAATAGGTCCATGCTGAAGCCCGTGTAGATAACTTGCTAACAGGTCTCTAGTTGCTGGTGAGATTAAGATACCATCAATTTCATTCAAAGCGGATAAATCACTCTCCCAATCGGTAATCACCTTAGCTTGTGTGGCCCACTCTACCGCCAATGGAGAGATTATTTTTTGGGCAGAATGAGTCATCATAACGCTAACTATTGCGCCATGTCGACGTAATTCACGTGCCAATCTGACCGTATCTACTGCGGCTATACCACCACTTACTCCCAATAGAATTTTGTTGCCAGATAGGCTATCGCCACGAATTTCCACATCCGTATCGCGCATCGCCATAACCAAGGGAAAGGTTTGTGCGATTTGACACCTTCGTTATTTTTCTATCAAATATTTAATGCAATGCTTCAAAATAAATGGCTCATAGCGTGACCCATGCAGCCAAACCGAGGCGACCAGTTAGTTGTAGCTGGGATGAAACCTAACAGTCTTGTTGCAAGAAATAGTGCATTTGACAGAATACACAGGGGAACTTCCTTTATTGTATTCATAGATGGACTCATCGTAATGTATCTTTTCTGGGCAATTGCTTCATTAATATCTCCTGCAATATCTAGTTTAGTGCTGGGTTTTGTTACCATTTTTGCCTTTATGACGTGGAATGCCTACCGGTCCAGAGCAAGTTGGGCTTACTGGCCAGCCTCAATATTGATTTTGATTGCTGCTCTGTTTTTTGGGATAAATGCGCTAGAATCTCTTATTTTTGTCATTGCAGGTAACGTTGGTGGCTTGCTATTTCTTTTTTTGACTGGTTGGGCTACTTTGGGCTCATTTAGAAGATTCATGTATCATTTTAATCCAATGTATAAGGCAGGATATTTCAATAATGATTCGGATAGCATGGATTTCAAACTTGAACAAGGTGAAATGCTTGCGGCATGCCCTAAGTGCATGGCAGTCTTAGCAATCAGACCATCGATGCTCAGTGCAAGCGATAGGTGCCCGCATTGTCAAGCGCCACTTATTGATCCACAACTAGCCGCCAAGTATGGGATGACTGAAGAAGAGTAGGTTTAGCGAGAAGCTAATGTTAGATTCTTCCACATTTCTTCNGGAACTTCCATTGCTAGTCTTAAACCACCCATTGCACCAAGTCTGACTGGGTCATCCACAACATGGACGGTTACATCCCCTAAGTCACTCAGTCTTCGCTCAATCATTGCACCAAGACCGTTAATTCCAGAACCGCCACCCGCAAGGATCATGTTTCTGCGGAATTGTTCATGATATTCTGGGTTGGAACTAGCGATTAACTTCTTGACATTTTCAACAATAGGATCTACGATTGACTCACAGGCATTTTGAATGCATTCTGTGATGTCAAGAGTCATTGCCTTACCCTCAATCGAAAAATCAACCATTACCGGTGAGTCAGGTGTTGATGTTCCGACGAAAGAATTCTGTTCTTTCCATCTTCTTGCCATATCCTTGGTAATTTGTGCTCCACTGTATTTGGATTGAACCTCTTCAATTATTTTTCTATCTATCCAATCTCCGGCGTATTCAGTGTGCATTTGGTCATCCGGGGTAGGAATCGTACCGTACACACGGCAAAGATCTGTAGTTCCAGCGCCGATGTCAATAACAAGCGTGTGCTCTATCATGTCTAGTGCGTACGCAACAGCAAATGGCTCAGAAATAATCATGGCAGCGTTCACGGTTCCGGCAGCGGCATCAAAAATTGCCGTTTTATCAACGTAACTCGCTTCTGCTGGAGCACCGATTACGGCGACTACTCTATCATATTCTTCAGGGTCTGAGAGCGAAATAAGATGAGTAATAAAGTGGGCGATGAAATCTCTATCTTCGTTAGTGTCCTTGATTACACCATGTTCAAGAGGCCTAAACAGGTTTAGCGCCAATCTATTCTTCAAAGCCTCTTCTCCAAAGAGCACGTCTCTCTTTAGGAAATTTCTAGCAATTGGGTCTTTTGGTGTACCAATTACTGTTAACTCTTCTTCTTCGTGACTATCAGAGGAAACCATAACCGAGCGGAAAGTCCCTAAATCAATTCCAATATACAATACATCTCCAGCCATTTGACTCGCCTAATTAACCCATTCCGACATACCTTATGAATAATCCCTATGTTATGAGGCTAAAAATATCTCAATTATTATANGNAAAAATTCTATAGAATAGGTTGCTAAAGGCGTTTTTTTATATTAACACCACTCTTCACAGGAATGACAATACCATGAACCGTATTCTACATACAATTCAGCCATACCCGAGCAGGTAGTACATTCTTTTAGAGTCTGATCGCCATACATGCTTACGACCATTTGGACGTGGTAAGCATCATCTATGCCTAACTCTTGCCTTAGCGACCATAATAACTGATCTTCACTTGGTGAAATAATTCCATCCTCCAGTACCATTTCCACAACTCTGCGATAATCTTCAAAATCCGAGGCATTTCTAGCATCTAATATTACACCATTCTTTTCTGCGATTATGTCGGTACCACCTGGGTCATCGACAAATAGAACTAGAGATTCTGGTCGCAAATCATCATTTCTAAGTTCAAATGAAATTCTCGCACCATCAACATTAGCAAAGACAAGATTTGATTTATTATTAATCACATTGGCTATTGACCTCGCCGTTTCTTCTGCGTTTTCACCTCTGCGCCAACCCATTCCATCATTAACATTGTAGGAGTAAAATTCGGTTCCTATGCCAGGATACTCTAATCGTATTTCTTCACCTCCGTCAAATCCATTGGATACGATTGTTAGCGCAGCCACCTCTGTTGAAACAATATTATCTTCATCATCAAACATAATCATGAGCGGTTTTCTTTCTTCAGTAGCAGTATTGAATCTACCTTGCATACCGCTCATCCACTTATCTTCAAGACGTGCAAGTGACGCCTCTTGTTGTTCTGAAAGATTTTTATTCACCGCTAATACATTTGCCAAGCTTCCAGATGCAACATCTTTCTTGAATTGTTCAATCAATTCTGCATCTCTGTGATATGTTGGTATGTCATCTAACTTTTTGTCTACGACATATTCAGGGTCAGCCCATTCATGTGAGCAAGAAACACATATCAGGTAACCAGCCAAAGTCGAGGGCTGAGATTCACCCCCACATCTAGGACAATCTCCTCCCTCGGTGTAGGATAAATTATCCACTGCATCGCGCCGACCTTTGCGAATCCCACCAAATCTCGCCATGTTTATCCCAAAACGCCTTTTTTCTATGAATGCTTTGTCGGCAAAGAGCTATTTGTGATGATAGCTTTTGTCCCGTAACGGATGATTCCTTCTTGCGCATACAACATTCTTACAACAATTTNAACAGAGTCTCCTATTGAAGGTGTGATATTTTGATCGTCTACCAGCAAAAATACACCATTTGGACCATCATTGGTTTCTAGTAAAACAGTAGAAATTCCTCCCAGAATAGGAGCTCTTATGGCAAATTCGGACGGTGCGCCGGCAGCACTCAGTTTAGTCCATGAAATAACAGTGCCATATGGCTTTATCTTGCTGAATGATTCGGTGATATTTTCACCTTCTGAATCCATTTGTCTTTGTGGCCATATCATGCCGTGGTGGTTTTGCGCCACCAATGACAGCCGAGACTCAAGGGTTTCATCATATTGTTGTCCAGAGATATAAGCGCCCTGAGAAGTATTCAAAATGTTGGATTCATCTTGCCATGCACCAATTATTTTTTCATAGATTTCTGGATCAATCTCTTCCATTTCATCATAATGTAGGGTAAAATTGCTTCGATTAGTTAAGAAAATAACTAGTGATGCATCATCATTGCATTTGAGGTGATAGCCACTTGGATCAATATTTAACTCCGTAGCAGCTAAGATTGCCTGGAGATTTATTTTTTCATCAATACTGGACAGTGAAACGTTCAATTTTTCTACAGAGAGATATCTTAACAACGATATAGCCATTGTAGTATAATCACTATCATAGCCAAAAACGCAATCGCCGTCCAATTTCCATGAGGATGAAATACAATGTGAATCAACATTTGATTGAATCAAATAACCCTGCCATTTCCTAGGTATGATCATTTTTTATCTCTCCCGTAGATATGAACTGCGCATGTCGCACCAGAGCCTCCGACATTATGGCTCAACGCGGTTTCAGCATCTCTTACTTGACGAACAGATTCTACTTCTCCTCGCAATTGTTTGAAAATCTCAACAGTTTGTCCAGTTCCTGTTGCCCCCAGCGGGTGACCTTTTGATTTAAGTCCGCCGCTGGGATTTATACAGGTATCAGCTTCATTTCGACGTCCCCTACCCTCTCTCGCATACAAACCGCCTTCTCCACGGTTAGCAAATCCAAGATCTTCAGTAGCCAATAACTCTGCAATTGTAAAGCAATCATGAACCTCTGCTAAGTCAATATCATTACTTTTTACGCCGGCCATATCGTAAGCCTTTCGCGCAGCTACTTGGGTGGCAATCAGTTGGGTAATTGATGGTCTGTCATGAAGTGCCAAATAATCTGATGCTGCAGCGGAAGAGTTTATCCAAACGGGGTCATCAGTAAATTGTTTTACGACGTGGTCAGCGGCCAATATCACACACGATGCGCCATCAGAAGTCGGGCAGCAATCATAGAGTGTTAGTGGGTCAGCAACCATAAAGCCACTTTTAGCTTTGTCAAAACTTACGTTTTTTCGTATATGAGCAAACTCATTTTCCAAGCCATGGTGGTGATTTTTTACACTTATGTGGACTAAGTCATCATGAGTTGAATTAAATTCGTGAAAGTATCTTCTAGCCATAAGTGCATACGTACCCGGAAATGTTAATCCGGCTAAGCGCTCCCACTCAGTATCGCCCGAAACCCCGAGCCAGAACCGTTTCCGCTCAGGTGTCAAATCATTCATTTTTTCAATTCCACCAGCAACTGCAACATCCGCTTGCCCACTTTTAATCGCCATCCATGCATCACGAAGTGCGAAACCAGATGATGCACATGCATTCTCTACTCTGCGCACTGGCTTTCCTTGCATTCCAGAATGTTCCGTTAATAGCGCAGCAATATTGCCCAATTGTCCACCGCCGAAAGCAACACTACCAATGAAGGCCTCATCTATTTGTTTAGGATGAAAATCTTTGTCTATGCTATCGAAGGCACTTCTTGCAGCTTTAGCCCACATACCCTTCATGCCAAGTTGGTGATTGCCGTATTTTGTCTGGCCGGCTCCAATTATGGCAACATCAACCATGGTCACCCCATGAGCAGGTAGCATTTGATTGAAGCGGTCAATTTTATTGTGCAGTATTGATTAATGTAGTGTGGCAAGTTTGCGTAGATACTAAGAACCAAGGCACGCCGCCTTGAGTCATGCTAAGACAATGTAGGGACAACGGATGTGAGACTAAATTTTTCATTGGCAGTAACTGTCCAGTATGTAATCAAGAAGGCAAATTCATCATGAGCGACCGTGAAGCACAATCACTGGGCAGAATTCTGGCTCTTGTTTTGAGACATGCACCAGAAAAGTTTGGCGTTGACATGGACATCAATGGATGGGTTAATACAAGAGAATTATCGGATGCAATTTCCAATCAGAGAAGGCATTACCATTGGTTGAGAGGGTGGCATTTTGAAGCGATTGCAAACTCTGATGAAAAAGGTAGATACCAAGTAGAAGGTGAAATGATAAGAGCAACCTATGGACATTCTATTGAACTAGAGTTGGATTTACCAACAGACGATATACCTGAAGCACTTTATTGGCCATGCGATCCAGACCAAGTTTCAACAATCATGGAACTCGGAATCACAGCTGGTGACAGACAACATGTCCACTTATCCAAAACCATAAACAAGGCGATGGAGGCTGGACACGTAAGAATAGACAGACCTGCTATAATTGAGGTCGATACTAGTAGAGCAATCGCAGATGGTAACACAATTTTTCGCGCGGGGAAGTCAGTATTCTTGACAACAGATATGCCATCAGATTACCTGTATCAAGTTGAGAAAGATGATCCGGTAATTGTTGAGATTATTGCTAATTGGGAAGCTGAAGAAGAAGAGTGAATTACTTCTGAATCATTCCACATGCTGGACAGAAATCCAGGTCAGGATCTAGCACCGCGCCACAATTTGAACAAGATGAACCTCCAATAGATAGTGCTTGAGACTTTGTTGCGGGAGGGGGTGCTTCTTGACCTTCCTTTTGACTTACTAAAACTAGCGGGTCGATACCATGATTTACCAGTTCATTATATCTATTTTTGAATATAATTGCTTCTTGAATAGCAATTTCTAATTGAAGTATTCTTTCATGGCGCTCTAATTTGTCTTCAATATCCATTGCATCATCTAAACTAGCTTGTAGATGTCGCATGAACTCTTCTACCAATGGACCCTCCGCCATATCTAGTCTATGCATACTCTTATTCATCAATCCTTGTGAGTAACAATACTATTGAGGCAATAACTACTGGCTGGATTATGGGGGATGTTGTGGTCATCAAGTTTGGTGGCGGACTTATCACTGATAAATCTCAAATGTGTACTCCAGAGTTAACGATAATCGATGATTTAGTTGGAGTTGTAAGGCAGTGTGTAGATATTGGATTAAGAGTAATCGTAGTCCACGGAGCGGGTTCATTTGGCCACTTAAGAGCGAAATATTGGCGCCTAAATGAAGGTATTATCGAGGATGGCAATTTCACTTTGCAAGATGATTGTAAATCGCAGAAAGAGGCTGTCAATATAGTACGTAATGATATGCTTACATTAAATAAAATCGTAGTTGAGTCTTTTCACAGGCATGGCCTGTCTACGAAATCATCTCCTCCTCATGAATGGGCAAGAAATACTGGAAGTAATTTCTCAGGGGATATCGCAACCACTTTCAAATCTGATTCCGATGTAATAATCTCATTTGGCGATGTAGTAGATTGTGATGATGGAGAATTCGGAATATTATCAGGTGATGATTTGGTCGTGAGAATTTGCCGAGAGATTCCCAATGTGACTAAACTTGTGTTCGCCGTTAAGGGAGTTGATGGAATACTGAGGAGGCCGCCAGAAATAGCCAATGCGAGTGATCTAATTGAACAATGGTCGCCGAATGTTGAATATTCCGGAATTCATTATGCTGATATTGATGTTACCGGAGGTATTGGACTAAAAGCAATTAGAGGTGCTGAAGTGGCTGAGATTGGCGTATCAGTTTTGATAGTTAATGGAGAATATCCCGAGCGTTTGTTTGATGCGTGCCGAGGAATTCCAACAATTGGAACCCAAATATTCAGTGAATGAATTATCACTATCAGGGGAACTATTCATTTATCGAGTACTACTGCAATGCATGGTGATGACTTGGCTGGATACCATATAGATGATGTTCCGTCGGTTAAAATTGACGACAATTTGAAGCAGGTGCTCATCGATACTTCTGCCGATACGGAGCAAATGTCCTTGATGTCAGAAGCGGTTATTGTTGTGGACGAGAATGACCACAAAATAGGATCGGCATCAAAAGTTGCTGCCCATCATAATGCTGGACTGCTTCATAGAGCATTCAGTGTTTTATTGTTTGATAGCAATAACAGATTGCTATTGCAGAAAAGAGCAGATGACAAAGTTACTTTCCCCGGAGTCTGGGCAAATTCTTGTTGCTCTCATCCACTTAACTCAATGGAAGAAACAGAATTGAAAGACTCATTGGGGGTAAAAAGAGCAGCCGTTCGTAAATTACATCAAGAATTAGGTATTGACCCCGAGCGAATCAAGTTAGATGATTTTCATTTTGTCACCAAAATGATGTATTCCGCCAGAATGAATGAAGATTGGATTGAGCGAGAGATAGATCATATTTTGATAATTCAAGCGGATATTGAACTTGCTATCAATCACAATGAAGTCTCTGAAGTAAAATGGGTAAGTAGGGATGAGCTAGCATCTATGCTTGTAGGAGATGTCGAATTTGACGGCGAAATTGCTCCCTGGTTTAGATGCATAGCCAGCCGCTTGATGACTGACGATTGGTGGAAAGGCGTTGGTAATCCAACATTGTTATCTGAATTAAAAGATGGTTTGATTCATGATATGGGTGATGTTTCTCACATGCTTACCTATGCCAAAGGGGCAGGATTAGCGACCTCAATTATGGAAGTTAAGCCACTAGTTGAGGAAAGAATTTCTGACAGTTTGTGTGCATCAAAGCACTCCCGATTGAGTAATGCAATGATGCATTTAATTGACGGTGGTGGAAAGCGACTCAGGGCTACCTTGCCATGGTTAGTTGGAAAAGCAGTCGGTGATTCCCATTTTGGTTTGCTAGATGTTGGTGCGGCAATTGAGATTGTGCATAATTTTACTCTGGTTCATGATGACATTATGGACGATGATGATACAAGAAGAGGATTGAAAGCAGTACACATTGAATACGGACTGCCAACAGCAATCAATGCTGGTGACGCAATGCTAGCGATAGCTTTTGAAAGATTGGTAGGGGCCAAAGGTCTTGAGCATAAGGATGTGGGTCCGATGGTAAATCGGCTAGCATGGATGGTTAGAAGAGTTAGTGAAGGACAACAATTAGACATTGAATTCGAAGATCGAATTGCGGTCTCAGAAGAAGACTATTTTGAAATGATTGAAGGTAAAACCGCAGTGATGTTTCTAACTTGTGCAGAGATTGGAGCTAGAATGTCAGGGGCAGATGATGAAACAATACAGTGTATGGCAGAATGGGGACTTGCGGTCGGCTTATGTTTCCAATTAATGGATGATTTAATTGACGTCTTGTCAGATTCTGCTACATTAGGAAAACCAGCGGGTTCTGATTTAGCCCAAGGAAAAAGAACTCTTATGGTAATTCATGCTTTGTCACAACCGGAATCACCCGAATTAAACAATTTGAAAGCAGTGCTAGGAAAGGGTGATGCTGCTACACAAGCGGAAATTGATTTGGGATTAACTGCACTCAATGAGATTGGTTCGGTCGCTTATGCTAGAGGTAGAGCAGAAATGTATCACAAGAAGGCTCATGATTATCTAAATAGATTGCCAGAAAATCCAGCACTTATAGCCTTAAGGGAATTAACAGACTATCAATTAAAAAGAATTAGTTGATTATTTCGACCGGGTCATTCAATTCGATGTGGCCTTCAATAGTCACTTCAGCGTACCATCGAGTAATGTTTGGATATTTTTTGTGCGAAAGGGCATTAAAATGGTCATTGTAAAATGATTTTTTTATGGTTTTACAAGGTGGCGCATCTTGAGTAATAATTAATTCAACATTAGGAAATTTAACAATTGTTCCAGGTAGTATATCTCCTACCCTAATACCTTGGATTAGGATATTTTCTCCCGTGGTTCCAGCAGATATTGGATGTCCTTCCAAGTTCAATTGGTCAATTATTTCCTGCTGTAATATACAGACTGCTTTTTTGCGACCTCCGTGGTGTTTTAGGTCATTTTGCCGATCGCCCAGACAACCGTCAACAGTAATTGACAGCATTTCCACAGGTAGTTTTGGCACTCCACCGTCAGAAGTGTGCAAGCCAGTAACTTTGGCTAGCATGGTGCTCAGTCTGAATAGTATGATTCAGGGTTTGGCTCTGGCTTGAGGCCCTTTCTAGTTCTAATCTCACCAACTACTTTGTCAAATAGTTGAGGGGGTAGCGGTTCAAAGCCTAGGTTTTCAGTATTCCAAACTGCTCTACCTTGCGATGCTGCTCTAATGTCGTTGGAGAAACCAAAGGTCTCAGCTATTGGAATAATTCCAACAACAGTCGTAACATCTCCGTCAGATGGCATATCTTCAATAATACCTCGCCTGTTGGTAACTTCTCTGGTTACTTGTCCTAGCCAATCATTGGGCACAGAAACAAACGCCTTCTGCATAGGTTCTAGAATAATTGTTCTAGCTCTAACCATGGCACCCTTCATACCATTTCTTACCGCAGGTATAGTTTGCGCTGGGCCTCTGTGGATTGCGTCTTCGTGTAGTTTAGCATCGACAAGTCTAACGAACATACCTTGGACAGGTTCATCAGCGATAGGACCTTTGACACACACTTCATTAAAAGCCTCGATAATCAACTCTCTGGTTTCGTGAAGGTTCTGGATACCCTTTGTATCGTTTACTAGGACATTGGTTCCTTTGATTGCGTAAATCTTTCTCATAAGGTCTTTATCCATTCCAAATTCTCCAAATTTGTTGCCAACCTCCTTGGCGTCTTTTGACCTAACTGGGCCGTCACCGAATTCGCCAGACTTCAATGCTTCAATAACTTCAACAGGTAATTGTTCAACCTCAAAGTAAAATCTGTTATGCCTGTTTGGTGATTTTCCTTCGAATGGTCTTCCATGGTTGTTGCCTTCAATACCTTCTCGATATACCACAATAGGTGGGCTAACTTTGACCTTGATGTTCTGCTCTTCTTCTATGCGATAAACGGTTATCTCCAAATGTAACTCACCCATACCAGCGAGTAGCGCCTCGCCAGTTTCTTGATTGGTGGTTACTTGCAAGGACGCATCGGATTTTGCTAATGCTCTTAGTGCGTCGATAAATTTAGGCAAGTCCTTCATGCTTTTTGGTTCTACAGCGACAGTAACTACAGGTTCGGAGTAATGTCTAATCGCTTCGAATGGTGTAAAATCTTTGTCTCTAGAAATAGTAACACCAGCCGCAGCTGATCTAATTCCTGTCAATGCAGCGATATTTCCTGCTACAACCTTAGGCACAGTAATTCGGTCGCCTCCGACCATCATACTAACTTGTTGTACTCTCTCTGCCTTGGCAGCACCGATGGCAAAGACAGATTCACCCTGGCTAATTGCCCCCGAGTAAATTCTGCCGACAGCAACTTCGCCGGCGTGAGGGTCCATCCAAATCTTGGTTATCATCATGGCTAATTCTGCTTCTGGGTCACAACCAATCATTGATTTTCCGACTGACGATTCTAGATCGCCTGTCCAAATATTTGGAATTCGGTAAGGCTGAGCTTCGACCGGGCTGGGAAGTTTAGAAACCGACATATCAAGAAGAACTTCGTGTACTGGTGCTTTTTGCGCCAATTCCTTTTGTTGTTCGTTGTTACAATATTCAAAAATGTCCTTGAAGGAAATTCCTGACTTCTGCATGTATGGCACGGTAATTCCCCAATTGTGATATGCTGAACCAAATGCAACTGTTCCGTCACCAACACTTACTTGCCAACTCTTTTTGAATTCAGCAGGAGCAAATTGTTTGATTAATCTGTTGACCTTGGTAATGGTTCCTTTAAACCTCTCCATCATGTCTTCCGGAGTGACTTGAAGTTCGTTGATAAGTCGGTCGACTTTGTTGATGAATAAAACTGGCTTCACTTTCTCTTTCAGTGCTTGCCTAACGACAGTTTCAGTTTGTGGCATGGGTCCTTCAACGGCACAAGCGAGGATAAAACAACCATCCACAGCGCGCATTGCTCTAGTTACATCCCCGCCGAAGTCTACGTGACCTGGGGTATCGATTAGGTTGATTAGATAGTCAGTACCTTCGACTTGGTGAACCATAGAGGCTGATGCAGCGTTGATAGTGATTCCACGTGCTGACTCCTGTTCGTCAAAGTCAAGGACACGTGCTGCACCGGCCAAATCACTAGACATCATTCCTGCGCCGGCAATTAGATTATCAGACAGAGTTGTCTTTCCATGGTCAATGTGTGCAGCAATACACAGATTACGAATCTGTGGCAGGATGTGCATTACTTCGGTTGCTTTCTTGATATTGTCTTCTTTTCTGCCCATGTGTTCACCACCTCTCGATGATATACTCCACTAAAAAGGGGTTCTTAAGCAACTCGCATGCAAATGGCACACAGCACTGACTGTTAGTGGTAAACAAAACGTGCCACGTTGGTAATCTGATGTTGTTTAAACGAACTAGATTCACAACTTAACTGAACCAACCACTGGATCATCATCCCAGTTTTCGTTGTCCCCGCCATAGGTCACTCCATCAATTACAAAACCGATATCAATTTCGTCAAATTCATATTCTATGGTCCATGATTTATCGTGATTGAGGTAAACGTATGTCATGTGATGTGAAAAATCATCGATTGTGCTGGTCACACCATCTGAGTCAACAAAGTTTACTCTCCCACCCCAGCCGGAAAAAAATTCGTTGTTGCCATCAAAGAATTCTAACTGATAACAGTTGGGCCGAAGAGGGAAGAACTTTATGTCATCTTCGGAGTGATTAAAAGAGCTTCTGAAGTCATCTGCACCTAACAATCTCTGAAATGCTTCATATTCGCTGTCATCTAATAATCCATCATCGCCACTAAACTCGTCAAACACTTCTTGTAATTCTTCTTGTAATGGGTGTTGTTCAAACATCCCGTTTATGAATTCATTACTGTCTAAATATCCGCTGCCATCCAAATCTAGTTCGACAAAGTCAGGTGCTCCGCAGTACAAACTAAAGCATATTCCTAAATATTCATTGACGCCTAAAATGCCATACAATGTTTCATTGAGACCAATGACCACATCGCCTTCCTGATTGCTTCCTTGATCATTTTCATCGTCATAATCTTCATCTCCGCCATCATCATAGTCGTCATCTTCGTCATCATCATCATAATCTGTCAACTCATAGATTATCTCTTCAAATATTTTAGAATAACTTTCGTAATTATACTGATCATCGAACTCATGTAATCCATATACAAACTCATACACATCCAGAATACCATTACTATCATTGTCTAGGCTATCAAAGGCTGGAAAACCACAGGATAGTCCAACACATACATCATTGTTGCATCCACTTTCATCGGTAGATTCACCAATGCTCAAATCTTCTATGCAGCCACTCATACTGGCTGCAAACATCAATGCGCTCAAAAGCACACCCATACTTCGCATGGGCTTTTTTTACTCGTTCGGTTAATCAAATTTGTCCCGATTCCATCATAATATGCAGGGCGAAGGTGGACGATTTGTCAGTATCATCGAGCAGAGGCAGCGATTCTTTCGAGTTCTTCCTTCTTGGACACGGCATAAGATGTCACATCGCCATCTGCAGCCTTAGTCAATTCATTGATTATACAACTGGTTAGAGTTCTCTTCGACTTATGAGTTCCTTGTTGTGCACCCTTTGCTAAGTTTCTCAATGCGACATCAAGTCTTCTTGATGGCGATGAATCAACAGCCTTTGGTTGTGAGACAGCTCCAAATTTGATTCTGGTAATTTCTTCCATTGGCGCACCATTGCAAATTGCATCGACAAAAGTTTGTAGTGGATTCTCTCCAGATTTATCTGCTATACTGTCAAGAGCGCTTTCAAAGGCTTTCATTGCTCCTTGCTTCTTACCAGTATATGGCCCAGTCCTCATCAATTTGTTGATATATCTTTCAACAACAGATAGTTTTGCTTTCCCAAACCATGCATTCGCATGTCTACCTCCTGTATGTGGTACGCCGACAGTTGTAAGGTTGATGTATGGAGAAAGTCCGGGATCTTTGCAGGTTACTTCAGAAGCATCCCACTTTCCGAAAACCAACGTGCCAATTCCGGCGATCGGCTTGATTTCTTCTTGGGTTGGTGTTGTCTCTTGTTCCATTTCTGCTTCTGTCATCAAAACACCTCATCTAACCGGCTTCTCTTTTCGTCCTCTAACCATCTCATCAAGAGATACGCCGTTGACTTGGATTACCTTGTATCTAACCCCAGGAATGTCACCATATGAACGACCCATACGTCCACCGATACCTTCGACCATAACTTCGTCGTGTTCATCAATAAAATTTATTGCTCCGTCACCTGGTGCAAAAGCAGTTAGTTTATTGCCATTTTTAATCAGTGAAATCTTAACTGCCTTTCTAATTCCAGAGTTCGGTTGCTTAGCTTCAATACCTACTTTTTCGACTACAATACCCTTAGCTTGTGTCGAGCCTGCAAGAGGGTCGTGCTTGGCTCTTGACTTTAGCATACGCTTCTTGTATCTACGATCTGACCAACGAAACTTTTGTCGGTCTTTAGCCATCTTTGCACCTGCAAATAGTCCTCTACCCATGTACTACACCTCATTGAAGCACTTCGCCGACTTGAAGCCCCTATTTAACAACGACCCTTGAAGTGGGTAAAAGTAGACGACTGAATTAACAAAATCTGTAAAAATATGCGGAAAAATTTGTCCCAATTAGTATCAAAGGTTAAGCCATTGCGTCTGGTGGGGTGGATATGGCCTTCAGAGACCATCTAGGTGCTGCTGAAATTGTTTCAGACCCAGTTAGTGTAATTCACGGCATGTGGGAATATTCACGTCAGAAAAATCATCCATTATTGTTATTCGAAAATATATCGGAGACACCTGACCATCGAGCAGCGGTAAACTTACTCACCAGAGAGCGTCTTTGTGCGGCAATTGGAATTACACCAGAAGAATACATTGATACTCTTGCATGGGCTATGGACAATCCATCAGTTCCCAAAATTGTTCCGAATGATGAGGCGGAATGTTTTGAAAACCGACAGCAACAGATTGATTTACAATCTATCCCTATTCCCCACCACTGGCCACAAGATCGTGGGCGATATTCGTCGGCCAGTGTCATAATTGCCCAATACAACGGCATTAGAAATATGTCATTTCATCGCCAGTTCTTACGAGATAGCAATCACACAGTGGTTCGCCTAGTCCCTCGGCATTTGCGAACAATGATGACAACTGCGAGGGAAAATGGGGATACTGTTGACATAGCGGTGGTCAACGCACCAGACCCTGTGGTATTACTTGCAGCAGCTATGTCGTTCAGTGATAATATAGATGAATTATCAATCGCTGCAGCCCTGCATGAAAGACTCTACAATAAGCCATTACGTCTAACTGAGATGCCGAACGGAGTTGAGGTTCCTGCTTCCGCAGAATATGTTTTCTGGGGTAGAATAACCTTGGAAAATGACGATGAAGGGCCTTATGTCGATATAACGGGTACCCTAGATGATGTCCGACAGGAGCCGGTAATCGAATTTGATGGCTTAATCCATCGAGATAACGCTATTTTTCATGCCCTGATACCTGGTGAGGCTGAGCACAAGACTCTGATGGGATTGCCCCGCTCTCCAACAATCAAAGATGCAGTCTCAAAAGTATGTGAATGTCTAGATGTGCACATGACTGAAGGTGGCTGTGGCTGGCTTGCTGCAGTGGTGAAAATACGAAAAAAGCATGCGGATGATGGTAGGAAAGCGATTGAGGCCGCGCTTGCGGGTCACAAGAGTATGAAAATGGTGACAATTGTTGACGAGGACATAGATATTGCCGACCCAGTTAGAGTAGAATGGGCAATGGTGACAAGGTGGCAACCTGATAGGGACACTATAATTCTCTCCAACCAGAAAGGCAGTTCTCTTGACCCATCTCGTAACGCAGATGGCACTACAGCCAAGGTAGGATTTGATGCCACCATTGCATTTGATGCGGACAAGTCTGGATTTATGTCGGTTCAGTGAGGTGTTTTTTTGCTTGAGGACAACAGGGACCTCCTGCAACACCCACGCCGTAATTTAGGCGCCAGATATCGTTCACAAGCGAGGAAATTTGTCAAGTTAGCTACCCATGATGAGACTCGATTCCATGACAATATCGGATGGGCAGAGCAGAGTGCTCGCCAAGCAATACTTTACGACTTTACAGATGAAGATAATTGGCGCTGCTTGGCAGACATCAAGGTAATCTTATCAGATTATGATGGATTAGTGGCCGTTTTGGAGGATTTATTCTCAATTTTGGGCCGGGATCCTGAACAAATTGCCCAACTGAGGGAAGTAAATTTTGAACAATTCGGTTTGGAATTGCTCGAGGCAGCCCTCGCTAGAGACCCACTTAATCCGGATACTTGGTGGAAGCAAGTTAATTCGGCCGGCGATAGTATTGAATCACTGGAAGGATTTGTAGAACGGTGTCAGAGGCTTGATTTCAGTGACCCAAGAGCAAATATTGTATTTGGACGAAGAATAGAACGCATTAGGGATTCTGGTCACACTAAATTATTCATTGAATTAGCGCAAAATTTGCTTGCTCATCGTCCGCAAAATCATGAATTGTGGTTAGAATTGGGTCGCCTGTATGAGCGCATGAATAAATCAGATGAAGCATGGCTATGCTATGATCATGTTCAGTCACTACGTCCAAATACTAATGTCAGAGACGATTTTTTGGCTAGGTTAACAGGCAAAATGGATGGATTAGCAAGTGAACCGTGGTCGCGACCAACGGTTGCCAAACGTCAGGAATTTCTTGACCAGATGGTATCATTGGCTCGCAGGGTATCAACAGTAGAAGATGTTGAAATCAGTGAACAATCCGATGTATTAGAATCGGAATCGAGAAGTATAAGACTTGAAAAATTACTCGAACAAGGTGATTTCTCTGAAGCCTTTTTTATTGCGAGAAGGTTAGTCGCAGAGGGCGAGGATTGGGCAATTGAGTATATGGATAAAGCACGAGCAGGATTTGATTAAGGTGCTACCAGATTTTGTTCTTGCTTGGATTACCTCCACCGCAGAAGATGATATGACCATGCAAGATGGTGGACATGTGGTTTTTGTCAAACACCCCGAGAGGGGCTGGGAGATTCCAGGTGGGCATTTGAAAGCTAATGAGTCACCTGAGGATGCTCTTATAAGAGAAGTTATGGAAGAGACAGGTCTAGAAATCCGGCTCAAAACATGGAACAAGGATTATTACTCGAGTGGGTGGGTGGCCCATGTTACAACTGACTCGATACCGTGTCCAGACTACTGGGTGACTGATGATGACAAAGTTGAGGAAGTTGGCTGGTGGAGCATTGTTCCACCGGTAATCACATGGACAAAGCAAGAATTTCTTGATCTTGATGAGTGGATTTCGAATATCAAATGAGCGTCAAGACCGAAAGGCGCTCACCCCATATTCTAGAGTGTTCCTCATCATCTGAACAGACCTGAATCATTGCCGCTAAGGTTGGGTCTTCGACGCCGTCTGGCTCAGAGAATAGTTCAGTGAAGCGATCAAGTTTATCCATATTCTTGGCAATACTAACCATCGCCCTGAGGTCAGGTCGGTGTTCACCAGAGTTACTCTCTGGAAGATTTTGGTAGCACCAATCAAATACGCCATCAATATCTTTTGGATGGACACTGAGTTCAGGTGCAGGCTCGTCAACCTTCCTCGGTTTAGCATTGTCTACTTGAGTTTGCATTCGTTTAGCATCCTCATTGATGCTGGCTAGTGACAACTCAATGAATAGCGTACCTGCCTCAATTGCCATGTTGGTTTGGTAGGCTTTTATTGCGTGAGCATGGGCATTCCATGCGTGACGTGCTGCATCAAACATATGACCCATCGAGGCTCTGATCCTTGANGCTCCAATGCGTGATATAGCGATGGTTTCATGTGCGTGTTCACCATCTCGAGTTATTTCAGAATAGACATTGAGTGCCATTAAGGGGGCATTAGTAGCCATTAATAGCGCAGCTCGGTTGAGTAGTGATAAGTCATGATCTCTACTTGCCTTGGCGACGGATTTAAGTCTCAATTCAGCCCATTCTAAATCATCTTTCGCTCCTTCAATATCACCATTCTCATAGCGAGTTAAACCTCGCTCCATTCTGAGTCTGCCTTCAAGTTTCAAATCTCTTGAATCTGGGTCTTTGGCAATCTTAATTGCTTCATCTATGGCGTTTTCCAGTTTATTGTCGCCTAACATTCGACGTCTAACCAAACCAATAGTTGCTGACTCTGCGGGAGACAATTTCTCACTTATCTGCTCGAATAATTCTGCAGCATCTAGAAACAGTGCCGCCTCGGCAATCATCAGCCAAGATTCAATTGACATCTCATCCTTCCAGAGCTCAATTGTAGCATCGTCAACGGGTCCTTCACTACGCCACTTGGAAATAAATCTCCCTGGTGAGTTTGGGACATTAATCTCTGACATTACCTGTCACTGCTCCGTGGGACTTTGGCAACATGGGAGATAAATGAACTCTCTGCTGTAATCATGTCAACTGAGCCACTCCAGCCTGCAGCACCGTCGTGACCACCACCCTCGCCGCCAAGTTGCTTAGCCACCTCACTCATAATTATGGCTAATGAGAGTCCTTCAGATGTAGCAAGTTTACTTGCTCTTGCCGTCATTCTTGTTTCCCCGTTTCTGGTTCTACTGACAAGTGAAATATCATGGCCAATACCTAATAGCAATCCTGCTAGACGTCCTTCTAGCGTTCCACAATTAGTATGAATTATTGACCACGGACCAGACTCTGTCGCTTTGGTTCTTTGCAGACCACGTAACAAACTACCTCTTTCACTGGTGTTAGTGACTGATTTCTCCAGCCATTCAACAAATTCAGCATAATCTATATCCGAGTTATCTAAAATTACATTTGCTGAGCGAAACGATTCTTTTTGATTGTGTTTGAATCTGCCACTATCAGTTAGCAAACCAGCAAGTAATAATTCTCTGACTGATTTAGTCATCGTCTCGGGCGAATAGGTCGCTAAGTAATCGGCAATTATCTCTGTAGTTGCAGAAACTGGCATATTTATGTAAATGTCGCCATCTTTCAACTCCCAATTATTTGAAGCATGATGATCTATGATGCATTTTGGGATGTCATCAGGCA
>FUFK010041717.1_pt1 | contig 21049 bp, 39 predicted proteins | sample 1021851 | NCBI WGS metagenome assembly FUFK01 (sample SAMEA51879418, study PRJEB19060) | metagenome
GGATGAAGAAAGAGCAGAACTTCAAAAGAAATATGATTTACTAGACGAAAAAAGAAATAAAAAATTAGACGAAGAACAAGGCAAGAAAGACAAAAAGTTTGGCGGCGCAACCATGATGATTCTTGCTGCTCTTCTCGCTATGATATTGGCATTTAAAATGAATGCTTTCTCAGGTCCTGCTAGATTACTTTCAGAAGGTGTGAAGAGTATAGGCAAAAGAATAGGAAATGCATTAACAAGAATTCTTCCTAGTTCTGTTTCAGATTTCTTCCGAAGAACACCAAAAAATATACCTGGTCGTGGTGGCACACCTCTTGCAAGAGTTCCAAAAGGAATGCAAGTTGAGATTAATGGCAGACCGTATAGAGGTGGCCAAATGTTGCCAGAAGGTTATAGAATCGAAGGCGACAAAGTAATTAATGCTGCCGATGGTTCAGCTAGCAGGCTAACAAAGATTTTAGGAGTTGTTGGTAGAGAGGCTATACCGGCAGCCGGTTCGGCGTATGAAGGTTATGTGGATGCCATGGGCAATCAAGCCAAATTTGATGAAATCCAAAGAAGGTTCGATGCAGGTGAAAACTTTAGATTTCCAGATGGCGAAAGACCAATGACACAAGAAGAGTTTGATTATGTGCAACAAGCAATGTTAGGCAATATTGGTGGTTCAGCAGGAAGAACTGTTGGTGGTTTTACAGGCGCAGCTATAGGTTTTAAAAGGGGCATGAAATCTCTGGTTAATTTCAAATGGAGTGATTTAGTTAATCCAGCGGCTTGGGTTAAAAGAAATCCTTATGTAGCAGCTGGTAAGGTTGCTCTTTACACTATTGGTGGAGGTATTTTAGGTGCTGAAGTTGGTGACCCTGTAGCAACAGCAATACCTGAGATATTTACAGGCGTAGAAGATTCACAAGGTGTCTTAGATGATGCATTTAACATGATAATTCCATCTACTGGTGATGATATGGAAAATGTTCAGAATGAAACAGAAGATTCAAAAACAGACATAAAAACTGAGACAGTGAACAGTTCAAGTGTCAATACTGCTATTGATAATAGTAGTTCAACTACGATTCAAAGTGGCAGAACAAGTTTCTTTGATTGGTTTAATAGTAATTCTTACTCTAATCCAACCTTGGAAACCTACAACATGAAGTAGACTAGTCTTTATACTTTGATTTTCTAGGAATAACTTTCGTTTTATCTTTATGCACCTGAGTAGATGCGTGAGGTGGTGTTATCTTACGAGGAAAGATATTATCCCATGCTTCTTGAAACTTATCGTCTGATACGATTTGTGGTCTTCTTTTACTTCCTTTACCTGACATGTCTGAAACCTTTCATTGATGCTCGTTTAGCATCAAGTTTTTTTCTTCTCTTGATTGCCTGATTCTTTTGATTTTTTAGGTCGTTAGGTTTAGTATAGTATTGTCTATCTCTACATTCTTGAACAATACCTTTTCTATCACACGCCTTTTTGAATCTACGCAACATTCTATCAAATGGTTCGACATTCTTTGACTTTGGATGTATTCTTGGTTTCACACTTGGCATAATATATTCTTAAAGATGTGAAGTCGCCCCTACGCTTACAGCAACCCGCTCTTCACCGATTATCCCGCTTGCTTTTGCCGATAATCTTTCCCCTACTTCGATACCCCCATATCCACGGCCGAAGTCTGTAGTTGCTTTCAAAGACACATTAATAAACACAACTACACCCTAATGTAAGAAACTTACTCAGCGGCAAGTTTCTTAAAGTAATCCATCGCTTCGTCTTCTTCTGAATCACCTACTGTAGAAGATTCGGCTGATGCGATTACAGGTTCTTCTGCTACTGTCTCAGTATTTACACCAGACCATGGCACTTCTTCCATGTCTTCTGCGACTGATTCAGCAGTAGAGTTTGCTACGCCACCTGAAAGACCAAGAACTCTATCGAGTTTCTCTTTTAGTTCATCGTAACCTTTGAACTGTTCAGGTGATATAATATCCGTTAATGAATGAGTTGAATTATTTATATCGTTCAACTGATTTTCATCATCAAAAAGTGGTGCTTGTGCATCAAATTCTGATTTGTCATAGTTCCAGTAACCATCTACTTTTCTGATTTTGATTTTAAAGTTTGCACCCTCGTCTCTTAAATCAAATGGGTTGATAGCACTTTCATCTTCAAATGCAGGAGAGATTGCCTCTTTAAGCATTTCAAAGATTTTTTTACCATAACGATACATAAAGACTTTGCCTTCATTATCGGGATTCTTAGGGTCTGAAACAACATAGATGTTTGACACATAATGAAGTCTACGCTTCTGTTTACGAGCCTGTTCTCTATTTGCTTCAATACCAGTGTTCCACAACTGAGTGTTGTAGTCACTTACAGGGTCTTTCTTACCAATCGTAGTCAAAGACTTTTCGATATACCAACCACCTGGTCCTTGAAAACCATGGTCGAAGTAAGATACCCATGGCATCTCTTCGTCTGTTGGTGTTGGTAAGAAACGAACTACTGCGTATCCGTTGCCACTCTTATCGAGTTCAGGTTTCCAGTAGTTATCATCGTTGTAGGATTTTTTATCCCCTTGAGCTGGGGAGGCAGTTTCCATTGCTGCTCTAAGCTTATCTAAAGATGTTGACATTGTATTCTCCTATTGTATTCGTATCGCATTGTATCGCATCTTATTATAATTCAGATTCAAAGCACGCCGTGCCAAGAACCCACTTATCTTCGATATTTAATCGAGATATAATATCATTATAGTCGATTTTATCGAATCCGTCAATGGGGTTTTTAAAATATAACTCCACATCTGGATACTCCTTATTTATGTGTTCCAACAATGCAACAAATTGTGCCTGTTGAGGTTTTCCCACACCTGAGTTCTGTTCTGTATAAGTCTCGTTGTATGTATAACAATCATCTGGACCATATATGTTTTGTAAATCACCAAACTGTAATGAATCATATCCTGCTAAACATATCTTCTTATGACCATGATGAACTGCATAACCTAATGCATATATTCCACAAAAGGTGTTCTTGAGCAATTCATTTGTATATATAACTATGTTGCTTACATGGGAATAGGAATATCCAATCATATAAGTCCTCTGTCCCTCACCTCTGTAATCTTCTCCTTGCACTACAAATCTATCATCCCCCTCGACTCGATTTTCAATCACTTCACCTGGTAATCCGTGTTTCATCATGTCCCACATCTCCATAGGTATCTCATTCCATTCACCCACACAAACTGGTTGTGTCTTGTAGTATTGGTCTGTAATCATCTCGTTCTGTGGTGCGACATCTTGCACAAACAGTAAGTTTGGTGTATGGTCACGATACACCATATTCATACCCCACCAGTTTTCGAGTGTATCTAAATCTAGATTCTTTCTACTTGGTCCGTTTCCTACTAGATAGAGCATAGTTCAATTAATTTTGCTTTATACACTTGACGGTCAAAATGTATAAATGTTTTATATTTGTTTATTCTTGTCCATACATCTGGATAGACAATCGTTTCTTCAATCATTAAGTTCCATGCCTCACTATAGTTTGTGATTGTATCTAATATACACATAGTCTCAATAGATATTTTTTTACCCAAAAACTGTTTCAGTAGATATGGGTGTTGACCATTGTGAACTCTAAGAACTTCTTGTATACTTTTCTTTTCAAGTAAACTAGATACTTCTTGTTCGAACATATGTGATAGTTTTTGTTTTTTCTTTTTCCATTCTATAAACACTTTCTTTGCCTCATTCTCTAGTAAGTCACCAACCCACATATCTTTTTGAGATAGATTGGCAACATAAAAATCTTGTAGTTCTTCTTTATATAATCTCGAAAGTTTACCGAAATGATACTTATCTTTTCTTTTTATAAATGAGTTTAAGTCTGCTTTTACTTTGCCATTGTATTGCACAAAGTCATAATCTTTAGAATTAAAATGCAACTTAACTGCTAGATATAATTGATAACTATCGAATCCTTCTCTACTCGACATTACTTATTCACTATAATCTTTTTCTTTTTTGGTACCTCAATACCTGATATTGCAGTTCTATAAGCTTCAACAACTTGTTCATTTGTCTCTGCAACAAAAACATAATTTTGAATGAACATTGANCTTAGGGTTAATTGTGCCTGTCACTGCCACACCTTTTGCGAAACCCATACCGCCATCTGGCGCCTGAACAATCATTTTAGGATTGGCAAGTTCAATACCATCTTTGTTATCTACTAGTTCACCAATGTATTCTCCTGACATTGCGACTACTGATACTATATCACCTTTTTTCATAATTTCTCCTTACGATATAAAACTTTCAAGTGACCCACGACTTGCTTTGTCTCTATTGATAAGTTTAAGTTTCTCTGCCTCAGCAGTCAACTTTTCTTTCAATGGAATCGAAAGTAATCGTTTTGCACCCTCAGGTTCTACATTATTTAATTCACATACTTTGAGTATTGCACTCATGATGTCCGTTCTATTACCTACAAGTAATTTTTCTACTTGTTCTGTAAATTCTTTTCTAGTTATCATTACTAAATTTCTCCTCACGAAACCAAAGATTGAAAGCATACTTCTCTCCCTCTAATACAGGCAAACCTGCATGTTGAGAAAACTCGTCTCTCTCATTTGTTTCTGGTTTACAATTATACCACACGATGATTGAACCCATTCTAGGTTGCACATTCAGACCCAATCGATTGAATCCTGTTTCGCCACCTGATGGCACATCTCGTAGATATCCTAAAACAGTCAACAATCGTTGACCACCTGTCTTCACATATCCATCGAAATACTCTTCATCACTTGTATCAAAAGAATCAAAGTGATAATCATATTTTTGCCCAACATCGTAATGGACAATTTGAAATGGTTCTGCGTTCTCTAAAGGCATACGAACCATTTGTGAAATCTTTTCTGCAACTCCTAGTATAACAGGAGAAGCGTCATGATTCAACCAAGTATTCGAACCTGTTCTGCCGTCATGTTTCTGACCTTTACCATCTGAACTCACAACATTTGCAGGTTGTAAACTCTGCCATGAATGTGCAAGTATATCTTCGCACTCCTCTTGTGATAAGAAGTCATGAACAACTGATATTCTATGAACATCATTGTGGTAAATGTTTATCATACTCCGTATAGATTCTCGTATTGTTTTCTTAGTTGAACTAAGTCTTCTATGTGTTCATCTGGTGTTGATGAGAAGATTTGAAATGTATTTAAACCCTCGATACCAACAATTGCAGTAATCTCTTCTACAGGTTTGCCTGTAAGTTCTTCAACCATAAGTGCATATGCTGTCATTTGAATATACCATTGTTTCGCCATGTATTCTTCTTTTGGTTTAGAAGATGATTTAAAATCTATGATTGAAAGTGAATTGTTAAAAAGACCAACACAATCGACACGACCAGCCAACCGTAGTTGATTAGAATAGAGAGGAGCTTCAAGGGCAATAGGTATAATCTCATCAAGAACTGGTTGAACAGCCTTAAACATTCCCTCTTGAAGAACATTCTCAAACTCGATGTATTCTTTTTCTTTTCTGAGATAATCTTCAATATGTTGGTGAAACGATGTTCCTCTTGTTGTTGCTTGTTTGGTGATTTTGTTTGCCGTCTCTTCACCGACTCTTTTTCTCCATAACTTGATTTGGTCTTTACTATGAAGACCAGTGACCGTTGTGACACTAGGATATCTAATAGAATCTTCCGCACCTTCAGCAGTATAGTATCTCTTACCGTCTACTGTTATTGTTTTTAAGTCGATGTTTTCTAGTTCGTGAAGTTCTAGTAGATTAGTTTTTACTTGCATTTTTTCTCGCTTGTATAGCGGCGTGTTTCTTAATTGTCGCTACTGATTTTTCTCTCTTGATATCTTTACTGCCATGTTTTGCATGAACTTCTGAGCCTGGGTGTGCATCGCCTATCTTAGACAATACTTCTTTGAAACCATCATCTGTTTTTACTCTGTCGCCATGACCACCAACAATATTAGGTGCTGATATCTGTTGCAATAGATGTGGATTGTTTTTCTTAAACTCGTCTAGTTTAGTATAAGACATAAAATGGTCTTCGAACTGACCTGTCTCTTTATTTAAAAATTCATATGTTGGCATTAATTATTCTCTATCAGATTGTCTTCAACAATCTGTTTCACTGTCTTTTCTTTATACCATAGACCACTATACATTGTTGTAGTGCCATCAGACCATTCTACAATATATCTTTTATAACCGAAAGGTCTTTCTGAAAAGATTCTTACATCACCATAATTTTTAACTAATACTCTCATAACATAAATTGTGGGACTTCTCTGTTAGTCCATTTTGCGAATGACTTCTTGTATTCTCGATAGTATTTATGATACGCATCGAGACTGCTTTCTGACTTGACATCATCTGGCATTGCCTGTGGTGGTTCTCGCCAATCACCCAAAGGCATATTGTCTGGTATATTGTTTAGAACATCTCTGAGTTTACTATCAGTCATATGAACTTTGCCATAACGATAGGTATACTCATCACACAATGCAACAAATAAATCATACATGTATTGATACTGTATTGCATTTTCACGAACCCATACAGCACTAGGATGATTCTGATGTGATGCTTTATATAGAACATTCTCTAGATTAGAGTTAGGGTGTCGCCATCTTGCAATACGCCTGCCGTTCTTAGATAAATCATAATACTGTTCACCGTCAATCATACGATGTGCAGTTGATAACATTTGTGCATACTCGATAATCATCTTGACTACATGTTTATCACAATGTAATCTTGCTGATACTTCTGGTTCTTTGTGTAAATAAAATATGTTCATAACTTAAATATCTCTTCTAGTATCTTCTCTACATTTACCCATGAGAGATGACCAATAACATCTTGTGTTATAGGAGTATGGTAAGTTATTTCTCCTGTTTTGTCAATAGAGAAATCATATACTGCAAGTTCCCAAAGTCCATCTTTGCCACCATAACTGTAATCTGTTTTGATTACTGATGCACCATAGTCATTTGGAAACTTGTAAATGTGTTGAAGTCCCTTATCATAGTAATTAGTATCTGATAGATACTCCCTAAATTTGTCTACATTATCATACATCAACCATTTCTCCTATCTTGAGCTTGTTCTTTTTTCTTTTTCTCCAGTTCTTTATTTACTGGTCTTTGTTGAGCTTGTGGTTGTGCCATTTTCTTTCTCCTTTAACCAATCTCTATATGCGATTGGATTATTTGTTATTTTTACATACTCTTGATAGAGTTCTTTGTTTTCTTTTGATTGAGTCATAGTCTTAACCCAACCATCTGAACTATTCTGCCATGCCTCAGTATTTTGATACAAGTCTTCCCAATCATGAGGTGTGCCTGCATTTAGAGTTTTTGGATTCTTCGCTCTTTCAAATGCCTGGTTTTGTAAAGTTCTTGGTGACTTATCTTCTTTCATTTGTAAAATATATGATGTTGAATTTGAACTGTTTCTTGTAGTGTTTCTGCCCAATATGGTTCAACCATAATAGAATGATAATGTGTTGCACCCTCAGTAATGTCTGGATACTTACCCATAAGAACATCTGATGCAACTACATAAGATTCAAAGAATGTATCAGTGTCTAATGGTTCGTCTGATTTGCCGTCACAGAACCAACTGAACTGACATTGATGTCTGATTGGTACCATATTGCCTTTCCAATTCTCACGCCATCTGGCTTGATATACAACATCACAAACAGTATCACCATATGCACTATGCTCGATTCTGTTTAGAACAACTTGTGCAACTGCAACTTTACCTGCAAGAGGTTGATTACCTGCTTCAAAGTAAATGTTTTTTGCAAGACATACTACTTCTCCGTTCTCATCAAATGCTGATAGTTTTTGTGACATCATGCCAACTGATAGGCCTAATATTGCGCCTAGTATAAAATAAAAGTATCTGATTCTCACGACTTGTTTTTTAGTCCTATAATACACTATGACCTCCTCTTAGTCAAGTTAGTTTTCTCTATCTAGGATAGATCGTAAATGTTGTAGCGAACTGTCGAATACAATGAGATGCTGGTCTATTGTAAATACCAGGTATAGATTTACCTCTGTATCTAACTCTTGAAGGATTATTCTTCAAGAACTTTAATACAATAGGATTCTCTCTCTCACTCATCGGTAAGTTTGCATACTTATTATCATATAAGTTTATCATATTAATACCCACTTGTGACACAAGAATATTCAGTAGCACAGTTTATGGTGCCACAAACACACTCGTTTTTCTCTGCTCTTTTGGCAGCTTCTTTCTCTTCTTCGACTCTATCAGCCTCAAAAGATTTTAAATCGTCTAATGTTATCTCGTTCATAATTACCTCAAATAATCTGGACCATAAATTCTCATAGAATTAGGGTCTACATAAGTTTTAATATCTAAATTGAAAAGGTTACCTCTTGCTTTGTTTAAAGCAGGTGTAGCCCAACCAGCGGCTTTTAGAATGTCGCCTTCTTCAAAATTAGGGTTACTTTTGTTAATAAAACCCCAAACAGAAGTGTTGAGGCCGTCATTATCATTACTGATAATCTTGATGTATTTTTGACCAACTTTATAACTAAAGTAGGTCTTACCTATTGTGTGTTTCCACCTAGTATGCATTGACTCTGTTAGAGTCTCACATAACTCATTACATAACTCATTTAAGTTTTTCATGTTATCTCCTTTTCTCATCATTAATATGGTAACAAAAAGTGATAGTCATTGTCAAGCCTTAANATANTCAAGATAACCTAANACNGCCTTTCGTTCNTCTTGTGTAAGATCACCTACAGTTTTAACTCTCGCCCATGTGGTNCCTACAGTTGTAAGTTTATTACCTGCCACAACGGCACAGTTCCAAAGATGGTCGTCTTTAGGGAATAGTTTATTTTCTTCACACAACCGTATCATGTTGCGACCGATTTCTACGAGTTTCTTCACCTCAGGCGAATCATCGTAATAAGAAAAATTTGACATTTCTTTTCTCCAATAGTTAACATTGATAGTATTCTATCAAAAAATGAAAGTCATAGTAAAGTGGTTTTATACGATATTTTTTTGAATGTCGTCTAGTTCTTTTAGTTTCTTTGTAAGNATATCTAATCTGTTAGGCCAGTAGATATAATCTTTATCAGAATCTTTAGCAAGATTCTCTAAAAGAGGACGAATGAAGTTATCGAGTTTATCNATAACTGCTTTTGCGGTCGTAGTTGTTTCAACTATCTTTGTGTCAACAGATGCCAACTCATCGGCATCCATAGCGGTAAAACCAAAATCATTGTATTCTATATTATTATCTGACATAGTATTATTTATAGTATTCGGACCATGANTGTTGTTTTTCACANAAGATATGTCNNTCTANTTCNTCTGTTTGTTGNANNAGTGTCATGNTGTATTCACCCTCATCAAATACACCTTTTGACACTGTAAANTATTGTGGGTCTTCATCGACTCNNTCTGGTGATCTTGGACTTCTGTTNATATTATACCANTGTAAGTCGACATCACATACCTTTTCNTAAGGTAATGATANTAANGATAATGCNAGTTTACTTCCTGTTTTNTAAATCTGTANNGGTATNTCTGCNTATCTAGTTCCTANNATNGTGCAAAGTNTNTCTGANATAGGAACTCNNTAAAGATCACCCTCTNTAGTNATNNNACTANNAGAAGNNACCTCCATCTTTTNTATNGTCNGTATCGCCATCTTCATCNTCTANNTGTNGCNGANACAAANTCACCACTCTCTTGTANNTCAGNNATGTATTCNTCTACTTGTGATANGAAATCNTCTATCATTNNTGCTTTTGTATCTGTCATTTTAACTNNNAACTCAAAGTCTTTTGCTANTTCATTGATTTGATTTTTCTTCATTCTNTTNAACTCTGTCTCTAGANGGNATGACTATTTCTTCATACTCTTCTTCATCTTCGACNACATCAACTTCNTCTGCNACTATGTTTTCNGCCTGNTCTTCATTGACTTGTGCCTTTGATATAACAGGTGCAGAACTTTCCTTTTCTACTTTTTCTACTTCATCTAAGAATGATTCTGTAGTAGTGCCCTNTGCCATTGCATCGCCATTNTCTTCTTCCCATTCTTTGAATGATTTTTTAGTTGCTTCAACTTTGGCATTGAACTCATCTANCTCTTCATGTGCCTTTTTCATGGCATCATCACTAACTTTAGGTTCTGGATTCTTTGCTCTTGCAAGTTCAAATGCACGAGTAGGTTTCTTCTCTTCTTTACCATAGTTGATTTGAGGATTAGCAATCTCTACACTAGGTGTTTCTGCAACATTGCCTTCGACACCTGATAGTGCCTCTAGTTTTGCTTCTGCAATTGCAAGTTTGTCTTGTAGATTTTTTCTTAAAGTTCTTTCATCAACAAGTTTGGCCTCTTCTGCCATTTTAACTTCTTGTTGTTTCTGTAATAGATTTGCTTGTTCTTCTTCAGCAAGTTGTTGTAATCTTTTTTGATTACTTTCCATCATAGTTCTGTAATCAATACTTGCCTTATTAAGATCATCTCTTAACATAATAAGAGCATCGAGTTCACTCGTCTTAACTAAGCCTGCTTTAAGTTGTTGTTCTAAAAGTAATTGTGCGATTTGCACAGATTGAGGTGAGACTTGTGATTTGTAATTAGAGATTCGTTCTCTAATTCTTTCACTCTCTGTAGGTTCTACAACCTGTTCTGCGAATGTTTTATTCTCTTCATTCATAATTAAAAATCTCCATGGAGTCCGACACGACTAGAAGTATGTATATCGGAAGTATACTTACTTCCCTCTTCTATATCTATAGTCTCTGCGGACATATAATATTTATCCAATGTTTGCATTCGGAAACGCTTTACTGGCAATCTCTTTAGTGATATGTTTGAAAGGCCAGACCTTGTCTTTAACTAAGTCCATCATCTCTGCCTCTTTGGCTGGAATGCTTTCTAACATTTCAATCCACATTGTTTCTCTACGAGCCTTTGGCACTTCTTCTGTGCAAAAGTATCTAAATTTCTTAAACTCAAATCGTAATGCACTTTCAGATAAGTCTGATGCAGGTGCATCATTTACCTTGTAAGGTGTTTTACCCTCAGGCAATGTTGACTTGATATTGTCGTTAAACACCCATTGTAATATGTCTTGTAAGGCACCGTTAGATTGACCATAGGTCATAAGTCCATTGATTGCAAAAGTTTCATTCTCTTGTGCAACTAAATTTGCCTGACAAAATATTTCAAAAGCATCTGAGTTTTTAAATAACTCTTTTTTCTCAGTTATGAGTTCCATTTTAGGTTTGTTTGGCGCACCCTTAGGTCTGCCTCTTCCTCTTTTTTTCGTTGTCATAATATTGCAAAATCTCCTGCTTGATCTATTAACTGATTGAGACGGTGTTTTTGAAGGTATGATAAAACATTACCTAATACTGGCGCTGTTTCTGCATACTCTTCTAATATNGCAGACTCTATATCGTCTGGTATAAAACTCAAATCAATCAGCGTTTGATTTCTTAAATAATTTCTATAGTATTTATCGTCCTTTTCTATACTAATCCTGAGATATTTTTCTAACACAGGTTTTCTTAGAGGTGTCTGTCTAATACCTAAATCTAAACAATCATCGTTAGATAATATATTAGGCACGCCATCTGACTTATCACCTTTTAGAATATGCTCTTTTAAAAACATTTCAGGTTCAGGACAATTAATCATTTTGTTAAGATTAGGTGACCACTGTTCTACATTGTCATTGTGCAATTGTTGAAAGTCTTTATCACCACTGATAATCAAAACTTTTTCTTTTGCATGTTTAGTAAGTATTGCGATGATGTCGTCTGCCTCACATCTCTCTACATACATGTATCGATAAGGAAAGTTTTCTTTGATTTCCATTTTCACTTTATGTAAAGTGTCGAAGATCAACTGCCAATCTTTATCGTCTGCCTCTCTTGATTTCTTTCTGTTTGCCTTATACAAAGGAAAGTAATCTCTACGCCAAGGATTAGATGCATCAGTGCATAACACTATCTCGCCATACTCTTGTGCATATCTCTTTTGGTAATTTCTGAGACTGTTGAGAATCATATGTCTCAACATGTTTTCATTGATTTCGCCATTGTTGCTTTTTATTTGTGCCATCAGACCGGCGATAATAGTCTGGGTAAAGTCAATTAATATCATGTTATAAGTATACTATTAGTATATGTCAATCGTCAAGTGAGTTTTCTTTTTTTATATCCTGTAGAAGCTTCTATTTGTGCGATTCTTTCGTTGTGTGCCTTTCTCATCTTCTTCTGAAATCTTTTTCTTTCTGAATCTGCTCTTCCATGTTGCTTCATTCTTTGCGATATATTTGTCACAACCCTCTTGTAGACCCATAACGAATTTAACGAATCGTTTTTTCTGAGGTATAGTCAAGAAAGAGTATGCTTCTATAAAGTCTTCCTCCTCACTGGTAATCTCTTCCAGTAAAGGATTAAAACTGTCTCTCATGATAAGAACAAGTTTCTTTTTAAAATCTAGTTGTGTGAGATATTTGTCCATCTTAAAAGAAGACTTACAATTGTTATCTAAAAATAAATCGATCTGATACTCAACCTCGCCTAAGGCTTTGTTGGCTTTGTTGTGCATCGCCTGTTGTATTTTGTTCATTACTTAAAACTAACATTACCCGCCACGCTGATTCTGATCTTGCCTGCCTCATAGTGTGCATACACTGTATGTCTCAACCATGACGGAAAAATTAATATATCTCCTCTTTTTGGTACATGAGTGAAGGAAGTCCAGTTCATCCAGTTTCCTTCTCCGTAAAACAACTCTATCAAACCTGCTAAAGGTTTTTGATTTTGATAGTCTACTATTTTACTATCATACTCATTATTTTGCAACTCTTCTGTTGTTAAATCATCTAAGTCGTTTCTTGTATATATAACAAAAGAGAAGTTACCAGTATGTTGATGTATAGGATTATACTCTCTTGCTTCTTGNATATTAGACCAAATACTGTCTAGAGACATTGAGGATAAAGGAACTTTTTGACCACCTGATGTCTGTTCATAAAATGAAGAACAGTGATTTAATATATCATCTCTAACACTATCAGATATTACTTTATCTAAATGTGCCTGTTTTAAAATACGACCTGCAAGTTGACCACTTGCATCAAATTCTGGTTTACCACTAGTCTCTTCTATACGAATGTCAAGTTCATCTAATATTTCTTTTTTCATTTCGTTGATATAGATTGGTGGGCCAAAAGGAAATATTACATTATTCATTTGCTAACCTCTCAAAATGTTCTACGATTTGTGTCATCAATGGTGCATCGACTTTTGCACCACTGTCTCTCATTGCCTCTTCTATACCTTGTGTATGTGGGGCATGATTAACTTCTAATATAATCGGAGAGTTCTCTTTGTCTGAACGAATAAAATCTACTGCACACCATCTTGCATTGACTTGTGTAGCCGCCATGATGCAGTGTTGTTTTTCTATATCAGATAAATCAACAGACTTNTACNGAGGCACCTCTTGAAACATTTGANCTGAAATCNCCTTNTTGTGGTGTTCGTTTCATAGCCGCTATGACTTGACCGTCTAAGACATGGGCACGATAGTCATGTTTNTGNTNTACAAACTCTTGTATNATTACATCNTCACCTGATTGATGCACTGCCTCTTCTTTGTATANTGTTTGTATAATTGTTTTNAGACCTANCATTGTATCTGCAATCATGATNCCNATACCGTATGAGCCTTCTAATTTTTTTANAACAACAGGAAACTCTAANNCTAANNTATAGAATTGTTTTTCTATGATATCATCACGAGAACTTGCAATCATAACTGTTTTAGGTTGTGTCAAACCTATTTGTTCTAACATCATGTGACAACGCCATTTGTCATTGCAGACTTCTTGTGTTTCACGAGTGTTGACCATAGTAGCACCTAACATTTCCATCTCTGTAAGTTTATTCAGATAACCTAATCTGTTCTTACAAGGTCCTCGTGTGAAGACAACTGTATTGTCATGCACATGGTCTTTTACAACATCGTGTCTGACATCAAAAAAATGAAAAGGTATTTCTTTTTCACCACAGATATTAGAGAGTGTTTGCAACTCTCTGCCTTTACGATCTGTTGCTAAGACAACTTTAAATTTCTTTTTCTTCATGTAGTTTTACAAAATACTCCGCATCTATTACGACTAAAGGTTTCTTTCTATTCTTTTTTATTACAACGACTGGTTCATAACCTTTACAGTTTGACTCTGCCTGTTCGTATGCAGACCAGACATTTACTTTTTCTTGATTCTTACATTCTACACTATAAGGAAATTTTTGTCTAGAGAGTTTGCCCATGATGATATCTTCACCACTAGAACCCATTGGTCTAGATTCTAAATCTTCTTCGTCTAATTGTAAATGTTCTATGAGTTTAGATACAACCCATTTCTGTAGGTTACGACCTTTCGCTTTTGCTGAACTTGTTTTCATAATATATTCTCATAATTCAATTGCAAATATTTTACTCTCATCTACTTTGACTTGTTCTAAATCAAAATTAATAGAGACGCCACACCCACAACTTGATTGTTCTTTAGGATTTATAAACTTAAATACTTCGTTGAGTCCTTCTTTGACATAATCTAGTGTCATGCCATTTATATAGGGCAAAGAAACTTTGTCAACAACAAATTCTAATTTACCGAAATCAATTACGATGTCGTTATCATCTTTATCGCTAACAGAATCAAAGATATACTCAAAACCAGCGCAACCTCCACCTGTGATTCCAAGCCGTATATAATTAAAGTGTTCTTTTTCTTTTTTCTCCAGAAGTTTAAGTATCGCCTCATCAGTGATTTCTAAAATATTCTCCATCTAACTATTTAGTTAGACTCGATATACTCTGTCTTATCTCTGACACACTCCCATGGTATATCTATTTCTTGATCTTCTGGAACATAGAGATGATTAATCATAGAACGATTACAAGTATCGATTGCATCGTATATTGTTTCGCAGATTGCTTCACCGCCTAGATTAAATGATGTGTTGAATATAATTGGCACACCTGTTCTTTCGTAGAATCCTTTTATAAGATTATAATAATTTTTATTTTGTTCTTCTGTGACTGTTTGTATTCGACATGTATTGTCTGCATGAACGAGTGTAGGAATATCTTTGAGTGCTTTCGGTTTACACTGTATTGCAAAAGACATCCAAGGTGACTCAGGTAATTGTAGCATTTCAAAATAATCATTTGCATGTTCTAACATACAAGTCACTGCAAAAGGCCGATAGTGTTCTCGTTTTTTAACTCCGTTTACAATGTTTTTGGCATTAGGGTGCCGTGGGTCAAATAAAATAGAACGATTGCCTAAGGCTCTCGGTCCCCATTCTGAATTGTTTTGAAATATTGCAACGATCTGTTCGTTGATTATTATTTCATCTAATACTGTATCTAAGTCTCTATGAATCTGTGTCGTCAGCATTTAACTTCCTCCATTCTTCTAGGGCGGCTCCTACTGCCGTGCCACCGTCATGTGGTATCGGGTCAACAAAGAACTGATATTCAGGAAACGCCTGTAAATATTTGTAGTTGTTTGTGCAGTTGAGACTATAACCACCAGACAAGACAATATTTTTTGTTGATGGTACCATGTCAATCGCTCTTTGTATTATTTCTTTACTATGTTCTAAACTGACATGTTCAAGTTGTTGTGCGACAGTATGTTTAGTGAAAACTTTAGGGTGCATATTACCGTATGATGCCATACCCATGACTTTACCAGCGGCTCTGCCTTTATCGTCACAACCTAATGCATAAGACATATTTGAAAAGTTCATACCCATACTAGGGTAAGAAGTAAAGACACTTGGCACACCGTCAAGTTCGATTTCAAGATCGTCAGGACAATGTATGCAATCTTCTCCGTAACCAGGAAAATTACCTTGTATTTCTGAAACAAATCTATGATTCGAATATCTTTTCCAGATAGGTGTGACTTTATTATCTTTGTAATGCCAGATGCATTCTATTTCTTGATAACGAGGATATTCTTCCCAATGACTATTGAATCCGCCACCATCCCATGTGATTACGATACACTCATCGTAAGGAGATAAATGAGAACCACACACTGCATGAAAATAATGATGTTCAGGCATNTAATTATATTTCTCAACACGACATTGTTGTGCAATACTCTGACAAATTAATTCGTCTTCGTGTAGATGTTCTTGCATAGGTTCAAATGCAACTTTGTAATCTGTCATTAACTCTGTTATACGACTACGAGTTAATTGTTTCGCTGAAAGGGCGGAGATGAGTTCTCCTTGCAAGACACGATCTTTTAATACTCTGTCTTTAAAATTTAATTGTAAGTCTCTCCTGTCAAAGGAGGCGATTGTAAGAATATCGGGATTATGTAATTGTTTATGATCTATTGAGAGAAGACCAAAATCACCGTAAACATTTTCTGAATCATCTACTGGTGACCAGTATTTTGTTCTACGACTTCGTTCTTCTTCGTAAACATGTTTGACTTCGCCATCTTCTACGACTGCTACTGATGTATCATGAGAAATATTGACGCCTAATATCGTTTTCACTTTGTCCATAATTGTATATAGGTTAAATTTCGTATTCTTTTTTTAATGTTTCTACAGTGACTATGTTTCTATCGATTAAATCTACGACCATTTCACTACGGCCTGACTTCTGACCACTGCGATAAGAGAAATAAACACATGCAACTATAAAAACTACATGTATTAAAAATAAATCTACTTCGTTCATCCTAGTATTTAGTGTTATACTCCGATATAATCTTCTGGATCGTCAATCGAATCTACTTTTTCTTTGCGAACAATAGGGTTTCTCAGTTCAAACTGATATTTACCCATAAAAAAGTAGTAAACAACGCCAATAATCGTGAGCCAAAACATCAAACTGATGCCATATTTAAAAATCGTGTAGGGTAATAAGAATATTTCTAACATTTTTGTCTCCTAGTAAACTGGTGGGAGAGGTCGCACACATCAATCGTGTAAAAAGTTGTGGATTTTGTGATACTTGACCTCTTTCTCCCATACCCGAGCGTTAGCCCCTATTATTAATCATATTATACAGGCGAAAATCGTAATTTTCAACCTACTTTTAGAAAATCATCGAGTGGTAATTCAACCTGACCTTGCATAGCGTCTGATTGTGCTTCTGCCAATCTTTGTTTTTCTTTCTTTTCTGCTTTTTTCTTACGAATAGCTTGAAAAATTGCTTGAATTTCACTATCGAAGATAGGTATTAGTGCAGTTGGGTCTTCTCGTTTGACGGCACCCATAAGTTGTGCAATAAAACCATTCTCTTGCATGATATCATCAAGTTCTGTTATCTCACCTGCAAGTATTTTCTTTACTAACAATCGAAATAACTCTCTCAACTCTTCAACTTCGTCTAAAATTTCTGCTCTGACTCTTGTAATATTACTTGGGTCAGTAGGATCGTCAAAACTTTTTAACGATTTGTCACTTACATAGATGTCTAAGAGTGTAGGTATGCCAGTTTCAAGAAATCTTTTTAATGCTCTAAAGAATTTCGTTGAGACATAACCTTTTGTCACAATAGAACTGTGATAACTATCACCATCTTGTTCAAAAACAGTAAAATCACCTGTTTGTTCGTAACCATGTTTGGCGTAGAACTTTTTAACAGAGCCGTCTGTGATTGACCTGAATGTTAATTTTACACCTGCTCTGTCGATAATCTGTGCAACCATATTATCTTTACTTTGAGGTGATGCATATCTATCAGATGCAACAACCCATGCCTTAATGGCCTTTTTATTATCTTCTAACTTATTATTTTTTATAAGTTGTAATGCAGTGTTAATAACATCTTGTTCGCCACTATGTAAAACATTAGGGTTAGTTCTATTAGGTGCCAATCCCACAATTGCGATTTGAGATTCATCATCTGACTCTACTATTTGCATAGGGAAATGAGTCACATCAGGATAAAACTCTTTCAGCATATACAAACGATGATTTCCGCTGATGATTAAAAATTTAGAATTTTCTACATCAAGTGTTCCATCATCATTGTAGACTGCCTTTTCTAATTTTACGACCATGACAGGTTGATTTGTATCAATACCAGTGTCAAATTGATTATAAAGTTTATTCTCANAATGTTGTNANANTTAATTTACTAAACGACCTATACTTCTGAGTGATCTCAAAGTTTTCATCGTAGTAGAAGTCGACATTACCGATAGGCACGAGTTTTACGCCGTGATCTATACCTGTAAAGTCTTTGAAATAAGTAGGCCTAAAGTATTCTAACTCAGACTCTAACTTACCTTTTAGATTACTGCCATCAGACAGTAGTAGATTTAATATTTGCATATTATACTCCGTGTGGTTGTCATATTAATTGACCCTGTGCCAATATCAACTCTCAACCGTTAATATAGTCCTATTATATATCTGAGCAGAGTATTTGTCTAGGGGGTTTCCGAAAAAAAATATTCCGGAAAAAATTTTTGAATTGAATTAAATATACACCCCCATGTCTCCAGTGCAGTGGACCATGCACCTGAGAGCGCCTCCGACTGTTTCCTGCATTTACTCGCAGTAATAGTTAAGTTGCAAGGCACTTTCATCCCCTTGCGTGGGAGTTCGGGTTCCGCCCCTCTGCGACTTTCACATATGCATCATGTATTCGAGGTACTCGCAGATGACACTCTACAAACATTATTATAAATGCATCTCTTATTCTTTATGGTATCAAATAAACCATATTATTGTCAACCCTTATCTTCTTCGAGCTTTAATATATTTTACATCCCATTTAAAGGTTGAAGGTATCTCATCCCATTCACCAGTTGTTTCGTATGAACTGGTGTTTTCTTTTAACCATCTGTTCTTATAATCTTCTATGAATCTCTTTCTATTCTTAGAGAACGCATACCAGCCATCATATGTGATGCCTTCGTCCATGTCAAAGTATTTACTTAGTTCGTCTTCATATTTGCAGACTGCGATTCTATATGCGAGTGTTTCAATAAATTTCATATCATTCTCCTTGTTGTTAATTAATTTACTCATCATGCGTATGATCTCATAAATACTAGAGAAAGTCAAATATTAGCCTCTGGGAACCCCTATGGTTGCAACGCTCGGAGCGAATTCACAAACTTGTCACAAAACTTGCCAATGATATACATTTTATGTTACCATGGGGTGTTGAGATGTGTCTCTCACGAACGCAATGGCAAGCCCCCTATATGGAGTGGTGTATATGCATACAGTATGGGTCTGAGAGGCGCAGAAATTCTCTCTGGCGCTTGACTTCTCTCGAATTATACATATACTAACATCTCTGAACACGCTCGCCTAAACACGAAATAATCACTCGCACGAAAACACCTATATACAGTAATATTATTTCACACCATTACACACAATGGCACACAATATATTATGAGCATACTGAAACGCATTAAAAAAATATTCCCAACCCCCTCTCCTACGCAGTTTTCTACACAGGAGTTAAAGAATTCTACACGCATATTTAAGAGTAAGACTCCGAAATACACTATAGATTGGTATATCAAATGGATTGCATCTATATTCATACTCAGTGCAATGTCTGTGAGAGGTCTTGTAGATTACATATATTACGATATGATCTTCTCTATGATAGGTCTATCACTATGGGTATGGGTCTCAGTCATATGGAAAGATCGTGCATTAATCATGTTGAATATCGTAGGTTTCTTACTTGTTCTACGAAACTTCTTAGAGTATCTCGGATCGGCGTAAGTGTCTACGAAAGGTGCCGTGATTGAGTGCCTATCTTGTTCTATGTAGAACTTGTGCGTTGGTTCGGAAAAGGATCTTGTGTCTTCGATATTGTTGTGATATTATAAATACATATATGGTTCAAGTAGCAACAGACAAGGCAGAAGGAGCGCAAGCATTATTTTGTTATATTGCAGATGCGATAGGTTCTCGTCAAATCAAAAAGGCATATAAACCCTATCTAGATGGTCAACAAAATGCAGAATACTTCTTTACAGAATATAATGACCTTGTCAATAAGGCCTTCTCGTCTCGTGCAGTAGACACCATCAATTCTAAGAATCAGATCAAACAATATGTCATAGACAATAAAGACTGGTTCATGTCATCACTTACAATATCACAATATATTATAGAGACAATAGATGATATATCAATCAAGTTTAGAAAGATTAAAAGACCAGGTTGGCAAGATATGTTATATAAACACGGTGATGATGAGATCATGGACACGATGGCAAAATTATTTAAGTCTGCAAATAAACAATATGAGAATCTTAACGGTGTCAAATACTTTGGTAATATCAATAAATGGTCACCTGCCGACATCTATTTCGCAACAGATAAGGCAAAAAAACAATATAAAAAACTTGCATCTGATAGAGAGACAAGGAATAATAATCTGACCTTTGCAGTCTTAAATAAAACAATTGCAGATAGTATAGAGTCTGGTGATCTATTACCTTTATCACTTAAAAAGGTCAATAAGAAAGTATATGTGCAAAGAGTAAACTTTAGTAGAGAAAAAGAAGAAGAATTACTTGCAGATACCATATGCACAGGTGTCCAGTCATGGTCACCTATGAAGATAGATAATTTTAAATATACAGGTTCTCAGTTTACTATGGGTGAGTATAGTGGCAGTAGAGATATAAGAGTGACACTCGAATCAGGCGGTAAGAAAGGTGATTTACAGTTCAGACATACACCTGCAAGTAGTGGTCGACCAAGTAAGGGTTTTAAAACAGTATTATCATATAAAGGTGCATCAGCATTAGGCGGTCAAGTAGTCGGTATACCACTTCTATGTGCAGTTTTAGAAAGTGTCGATAAGGCTTTTGCACAAAAGATACAATCTACATTTGACAAGAACTATAAGAAGTTTGAGAAGGCAATGAACAAATACAATGAGAATGGTGGTA